>Ga0209172_10000663_pt1 | contig 90305 bp, 80 predicted proteins | sample LarsenN4metaG_FD_184113 | JGI IMG/M metagenome (GOLD analysis project Ga0209172, IMG submission 184113) | Hot spring sediment bacterial and archeal communities from British Columbia, Canada, to study Microbial Dark Matter (Phase II) - Larsen... ... | reverse complement strand
CACCGTCGAGGATCGCTCCCCGGCAGTGCGCTCCACGCTACCTGGCCGAAGAGGGCAATTGCCAGGGTGGGTCTCGCACCCACGGGCGGTTGGCCCTTCGTGGCACACCATCTCGCCGGTCCGTCTTGTTGACTCTTCCCAGCATGGGCTTCGCTTTATGAGCGTGTACCAGTTGGGGAGTGGCACCGGCCGCTTCCCCTTCATCCGCGATCCAATAACATTCAGTTGCGCTGCCGCGCGCACAATGGCTATGAGGCTGCGCGGGTCGGTCTCGGAGTGATCAGGAAACCTTCTTGACCGCCTCCGCCACCTCGTCGTAGTCAGGCTCGACCCCGGGGGTATCGGAGATCCAGCGGTAGCGGACCGTGCCCTCTCGGTCGAGGACGAAGACCGACCGCTTGGCCACTCCGGGCAGCGCGCCGCCGGCGAAATTGGGGTCCTCGATTCCGAACGCCTTCACCGCGTGGCGGTTGAAGTCGCTGAGGAAGGTGAAGTTGAGCCGGTTGGCGTCGGCGAACGCCTTCTGGGCGAACGGGCTGTCCACGCTGATGCCGATCACCTGGCCGTTCACGCCGGCGAAGCGCGCCATCGAGTCGCGGAAGGTGCAGGCCTCCTTCGTGCATACGCCGGTGAATGCTCCGGGGAAAAACGCCAGCACGGTGGGCTTACCGAGGAACTCGGAGAGTTTCACCACCTTCCGGTCGGGACTGACCAGGGCGACATCCGGGACGCGCTGACCGATCTCCACGGGCATAGAGCCACCTCCGGATCATGATCATCTGCCGGGATGAGACAGGAAGACCGCGTTCTTGCCTATGAGACGGCAGGAGCGCAACATCCCCGCTCGAACAAACCTGCGGATACCCGTCGTCCATTCCCATGTCGCGCATCAGGGATAGCTCGCGTGCCGCCGCTGCCGCATCCGACCTGCTCTGGCTGCGGCGGCATATCCCCCTGACGGAGGCGGTCGCCGCCCGGCTGGGCCGGCAGGAGCTCCAGGGTCGCGTCATCGCCCTCAACATCCACCTGGACGTGAAGATGATCCCCGTGGTGGAAGCCCTGCTCCGGGCCGGCGCGCGGCCGTACGTGGTCGGCTGCAACCCCGCCACCACGCGGGATGACGTCGCCGCCTTCTTGAGCGCCGCCGGCGCCGAGGTCTACGCCTGGACGGGCATGACCGGTCCACAGTGGCGGGAAGCGTTGCGCTGGGCGGCCACCGCGGGGTGCGAGTTCGTCAGCGAAATGGGCGGGGCACTGACTGCGCTCATCGTGGAGCAGTTCCCGGACCGGATCCCTCCCCTGCGCGCTTCGATGGAGGCCACCGGCACGGGCATCGCCGTGCTCCGCGCGCTCCGCCTGCCGGTCCCGGTATTCAATTGGGACGGGATGACGCTCAAGCAGGGCCTGCACAACCGCTATCTCGTCGGCTTGATGGTCTGGCATACCTTCATCGAGGTCACCCGCCTCACCCTGTTCGGTCGCCGCGTCGCGGTGATAGGCTATGGCCTGGTGGGTCAGGGCATCGCGGAGTACGCGCGGCTGCTCGGCGCCCGGGTGACGGTCAGCGATCTCAACCCTGTCCGCCGGTTGCAGGCGCGGCATCAAGGCGTGGAGGTCGCCACTGCGGCGGAGGCCCTGCGCGCCGCCGACGTCGTGGTCACGGCGACCGGTCGCGACGGGGTGATCGGGCCCCGTGAACTCGAGCTGCTCCGCGACGGGTGTCTCCTGGCCAACGCGGGACACTCGAGCGCCGAGATCGATGTCGCCGCGCTGCGGCGGGCGCCGGCCACCACGCTGCGGCCGGGACTCGAGGAGTTCACCCTCGACGGCCGCCGCCTCTATCTGCTGGCCGGCGGGGCGATGGTGAACCTCGCCGCGGGATTCGGCGATCCATACGACGCCTTCGACCTGACCACCGCGCTGATGCTGGCCGGCATCGACTTCATGGTCCGCCGCCATCACGAGTTCGCACCGGGACTCCACCTGCTGCCCGACGAGGTGGAGCGCGAGGTCGCCGCGCTCGCCAGTACACCGCGATGAAGATCATCTACTACGCTGGGGAGCAGATGGTGGAGGACCCGCCGGAGCCCGTCGGCGAACTGCTGACCCGCGCGGAGGGCATCCTCTGGGTGGACATCACCGGCCCGGGCGAGGACGACCTCCGGCTGATGCGCGAGGTCTTCACCTTTCACCCGCTGGCCATCGAGGACACGCAGAAGCAGGCCCAGCGCCCCAAGCTGGAGGAGTATGCCGGGTACTTCTTCCTGACGCTGCACGCCCTGCGCCCACCGGGCGGCCATCGCCAGGCCGTCGCCCTGCAGGAGATCGACGTGTTCTTCTCGCCCCGGTTCGTGGTCACGGTGCATCCCCAGGACAGCCCGGTCGTCGAGGAAGCGCGCACGCGCCTGGCCAAGACCGCCCCCGCGCTGCGCTCTCACGCCGACTACGTGCTGTACACCATCGCCGACACGGTGGTCGACACCTACTTCCCCGTCATCGACCGGATCGACCAGGCCCTTGATCGGGCCGAGGACCAGCTCATGCGGCACCCCAGCCCGCAGGCGCTCGACCACCTACTGACGCTCAAGCGCTCGCTGGTGCACATGCGCCGGGTCTCCTCGCCGCTGCGGGACATCTTCGGCATCCTCATGCACCGCGATCCGGCCCTGGTGCGGCCGGAGACGCTGGTCTACTATCGCGACGTCTATGACCACCTGCTGCGCATCACAGACATGATCGACACCCACCGGGACCTGCTCACCGGCGCGGTGGAGATCTACATGTCCGTCATCAGCAACCGGTTGAACGAAGTGGTCAAGGTGCTGACCGTGATCACGGCGCTGTCCGGGGCCCTGGCCGTGATCACAGGCTTCTATGGGATGAACTTCGAGCGCACCTATCCCGCCTTCGCCGCCCCGGGCGGAGCCCTCGCAGTCTTGGTGTTCATGGCGATCGTGGCCGGGGGCATGGTGTTCGCCTTCCGCCGGTTACGGTGGCTGTGAGATGAGCGACCGGAGCTACCCGTCCTTCGGCTTCGTCTCCCCCCGCAACATGGGGCTGCTCACCGACCTCTATGAGCTGGTCATGGCGGACAGCTACCTGCGCGAGGGGATGAACGAAACGGCGGTCTTCGACCTGTTCGTCCGCTCGCTGCCGCCGCGGCGGGCCTTCCTGGTCAGCGCCGGGCTGGAGTCGGCGTTGTCCTACCTCCAGTCCCTCCGGGTGGAGGAGGAGCAGATCGCCTACCTGCGCGGCCTGCGCCTGTTCAGCGACGCCTTCCTCGACTACCTGAGGGCTTTCCGCTTCACCGGTGAGGTCTGGGCGATCCCCGAAGGCGAGATCTTCTTCCCGCCGGAGCCGGTCCTGGAGGTCATCGCCCCACGGATCGAGGCGCAGATCGTGGAGACGTTCCTCCTGAATGCCCTCAACTACCAGGTGATGGTGGCCAGCAAGGCGGCGCGGGTGGTGCTGGCCGCGCGGGGCCGGGGAGTGATCGACTTCTCCCCCCGGCGGGACCACGGCGCCGACGCGGCCCTGAAAGCCGCACGGGCCGCCTACGTCGCGGGCTGCGCGGGGACCAGCAACGTCCTGGCCGGCATGGAATACGGGATCCCGGTTTACGGGACGATGGCGCACTCGTACGTCATGTCGTTTCCCGACGAACTGGCGGCGTTCCGGGCCTTCGTCCGGGACTTCCCGGGCAACGCCATCCTGCTCATCGATACCTACGACACTCTGCAGGGAGCCCGGAACGCCGTGACCGTCGCGCAGGAGATGGCCGGGCGCGGGGAGCGCCTGCGCGGGGTGCGCATCGACAGCGGCGACCTGGCTGCGCTGAGCCGCCAGGTCCGGGCGATCTTCGACGAGGCGGCGTTGACCGACGTGCAGATCATCCTCACCGGCGACCTCGACGAGTACCGGATCGAGCAGATCCTGGCTCACCAGGCGGCGGCAGACGCCTTCGGCGTGGGCACCGCGCTTGGGACATCTGAGGATGCGCCGACCATGGGCGGCGTCTACAAACTCGTTGAAGACCGCGGCGGACCGAAGATCAAGCTGTCCACGGGCAAGGCGACACTGCCGGGTCGCAAGCAGGTGTGGCGGCGGCACACGCCGGAGGGACCGCGGGACCTGATCGCCCTCGCCGACGAACCCATGGCGCCCGGGGCCGGGGCACTCCTCGTGAAGGTGATGGAGGGAGGCCGGGCGATCGCTCCAGAACCGCTGGAGCGGATGCGTCAGCGTTGCCAGGACGCCCTGGGCAGGTTGCCCGAACCGCTCACCGACCTGCGCACCGCGCCGCCGTCGCCGGTCAGCCTCAGCGCGAGGCTGGAAGCGCTGCGCGCGGAGATGTTTCAGAAAAACGAAACGCGGCGACGGCCGTAAGGGGCCGTCGCCGCATGAGGAAGCGGCGCTTACCGCTTCTTCTTCTTGGCACCCTTCTTCTTCGCCACTTCGAAGTTCCCCCCTTCGCGCTTCCGCGCTCGTGATCGCGCACCGGGGAGCTCCACCCGGGACCCAGCGCGCCGGTGCTCCTTCTCGGTGCACCGTACCACACGTCGCAGGACGTTAGACGTGCGTTGTGCAAATGGATGCGACATCCAGGCGGAATTTTCCTGCCGGCTCGGAGAAAATCTTTGGCGGGCCATCGATGGATGACATCGTGATCCGTCCGCTCACCGCGCGCACCGACCTCGTCGCCGTAGAGGCGCTGCAGCAGGAGGTGTGGGGCATGCCCGACCGCGACATCGTCCCCACCCATCACCTCCTGGCCTCGGTCTCCGCCGGCGGCCTCGTCCTCGGCGCCTTTGACCGGAACAATACGCTGGTCGGATTCTGCTACGGCTTCGTCGGCGTCCGCGAGGGCCGGATGCTCTTCTACTCCCATATGGCGGGCGTGGTCCGGACCTGGCAAGGACGGGGCGTCGGCTTCCGCCTCAAGCGGGCGCAGCGTGAGGCGGCGCTGGCCCGTGGTCTGGACCGGATGGTGTGGACCTATGATCCGCTGCAGGCGCCGAACGCCCGCCTCAACCTGCACAAACTTGGTGCTCGAGCCTCACGCTACTACGTCGACTACTACGGGGAGATGCCCGACGCGCTGAACCGCGGCGTGCCCAGCGACCGGCTGGAGGTGGACTGGTGGTTGCGGAGTGCGCGCGTTGAGAGCTTGATGGCCGGCGCTCGGCCGCCGGCCATGGGCCTGGCTCGCGACGAGGATGACGCGCGTCGGATCGAGATCCCTGCAGACTTCGACGCGATCCGGCGGACAGATGCTGAGGAGGCGCAGAGACTGCGTCTGCGCACCCGCGAGGCGTTCCAGCGCGCGTTCGCCGCCGGCTACGAGGCGGTGGACTTCGTGCAGGGTGCGTATGTCCTCCGGAAGAAGAGCGCCGGGGTAGCGCCGTGAGGGTGGAACGCGCCGAGTTGCGGGTGGTGGAGCTTCCCCTCGTCTTCCCCTTCGAGACGAGCTTCGGGCGGGAGGAGACGAAGACGTGCGTCCTGGTGCGGCTGTTCGCCGACGGGCTGGAGGGTTGGGGGGAAGCCCCGGCCGGCGCCGCGCCCCTCTACAACGAGGAAACGGTCGGCACGGCCTGGCACGTCCTGGAGACCTTCATTCTCCCCCTGGTCCTGGGCCGCAATCTGGCCCACCCGTCGGAGTTCCCCCCGCTCGTCCACCACCTCCGGCGCCACCACATGGCCAAGGCCGCGGTCGAAGCCGCCCTGTGGGACCTGTACGCTCAGGCCCGACGGATCAGTCTGGCCACGGCTCTGGGCGGCACCCGGGAGCGGGTCGAGGTCGGGGTGAGCCTGGGGATCGAAGGCGAGGTCGATGGCCTGCTGCGCCGGATCGAGGAATTCCTCAACCGCGGCTACCGCCGGATCAAGGTCAAGATCAAACCCGGGTGGGATGTCGCTGTCGTCCAGGCGATCCGCCGGACCTTCGGCAAGATCCGGCTGCAGGTGGACGCCAACTCCGCCTACACCCTGGACCAGGCGTCCGTGCTGCGCGACCTCGACGGCTACGACCTGCTGCTGATCGAGCAACCCCTGGGCGAGGACGACATCGTGGATCACGCCCGGCTGCAGGCCCAGCTGCGCACGCCGCTCTGCCTGGACGAATCGATCGTCAGCCCCGACGACGCCCGCAAGGCCCTGCAGATCGGGGCCTGCCGGATCATCAACATCAAAGCGGCGCGCCTGGGCGGTCTGAGTGCCGGCGTGGCCACCCACGATCTCTGCCGGAGAGCCGGCGCGCCGGTCTGGTGCGGGGGGCTGCTCGAGACCGGGATCGGCCGGGCGGCCAACATCGCCCTGGCCTCGCTGCCCAACTTCATCCTCCCGGCTGACCTCTCGGCCAGCGACCGGTATTTCCACGAGGACGTCATCGACCCGCCGGTTACGCTCAACCCGGACGGGACGATCAGCGTCCCCGGGGACCCGGGTCTCGGGTTTCCGGTGCGGGTGGACCGGGTGGACCGTCACACGATCCGCAAAGCGTCATTCACCGCAGACGGAGCCGCTTCCGACACGGGACGCACCGGCCGTCCGGCTTGACAGTGGGCTGATCGGTGTTATGATGAACCCGTACGTGAGGCCGCGACGCCTCCGCGTGATGCGGGGGCGTCGTCGCTTTTCCGGAGGGCAGGGCTCATGATCGAACGGCACCGCGACCCGATGGAGCTGTGGGTCGGTACCTGGACGCCCGAGGAGTGGGTGGAGCGCGAGGCCCGCAAGGCCGAGGAGCGCAGGAAGTCCGAGGAGCGGCTCGCGCTGGATGAGCGCTCCGACCGGAGCCCCCGGCAGCCGTAGCGCCCGCTACGGCCTCAGGGCCTGCTCCAGCTCCCGGAGCAGCGTCCCCAATCGCTCGATCTCCCGGGCGTACCCCGTGAAGTCTCCCTGGCGCAGCAGCCGCTGCGCGCGCTCGTAAGTCTCCCGCGCCTGACGGATCAACTCGTCCGGCCTCCCGCCTGACGGCCCGGGGGACGTCGGCTGCGCCGGACCCGGGGCGCGCCCCAGCAACTGGCTGAGCGCCGCGTCCAGGCTCTCCGCCATCACGATGCGCGGGCCGCTGGCGACGATCACGCGCTTCAGTTCCGGCAGCGTGCTGCGCTCCGCCTGGAGGAACAGCGGCTCCACGTACATCAGCGTGTCCTCGAGCGGGATGACGAGCAGGTTCCCGCGGATGACGCGCGAGCCTTCCTGGTTCCACAGCGTCAGTTGCTGGCTGATCACCGGATCCTGATTGATGCGCGACTCGACCTGCATCGGGCCGAAGGCCAGGCGCTCCTTCGGGAAGCGGTAGACGACGAGCTCGCCGTAGGAGGGCGCGTCGTTGCGTGCCGCCATCCAGGCGATCATGTTGTCCCGGTTGGCCGGGGCGAACGGCAGGATGAGGATGAACTCCGGCCGGGCCTCGCTGCCCAGGCGCATCGTCACGTAGTAAGGCTCGACCGGGACCGTCTCACTGCCGAACAGCTCGGTGGGGATCGTCCAGACGTCCTCGCGATTGTAGAAGACCCGCGGGTCGCGCATGTGGAAGGTGGCGTAGACCCGCGCCTGGATCTCGAACATGTCCACGGGATAGCGCAGGTGCGCGCCGATGTCGGCCGGCATCGCGGAGACGGGCTTGAACAACTCGGGGAAGATCCCCGACAGGCTGTCCACGATGGGGTCGCCCGGATCGACGATGTAGAAGTCCACGGTGCCGTCGTAGGCGTCCACCACGGCCTTCACCGAGTTGCGGATGTAGTTGATCCCTTCCAGCGGCGTGGCGAAGGGATAGCGGCTGCTCGTGGTGTAGGCGTCGATGATCCACACCAGCCGCCCGCCGACCAGCACGAGATAGGGGTCGGTGTCGTACGTGAGGAACGGGGCCAGCCGACGCAGCCGGGTCGAGATGTCCCGGGCGAACAGCAGGCGGCTGCGCGCGGTCACGTCGCGGGAGAGCAGGAGCTTGAAGTCCCCGAAGCGATAGGCGAACGCCAGGCGACGCAGGGCGCTCAGCCGGATGCCTCCGCGCCCCTGATAGGTGGTGTAGACGTTCTCGTCGCCGCTGGGATAGTCGAGCTCCTGCACACCCGTATCCACGATGACGTAGCGGGCGGTGTGCTCCCCGAAGTAGATCTGCGGCCGGGTCACGGTCAGTCCCCGCACCGCGGCCGGCGGGATATCCTTGAGGAAGAACTCCGGCATCCCCTCCTCCGAGATGCGGTTCACCGGGCTCATCACCAGGCCGTACCCGTGCGTGTAGATCAGGTGCTCGTTCACCCAGGTGCGCGCCTGGGCCGTCAGCCGGCCGCTGTCCAGCTCGCGCGCCGCGAGCATAACCTGGCGCTGCGCCCCCTCGATCCGATAGCGGTCGATATCCACGTCCCCGAAGACGTAGTAGGGCCGGAGCGTCTGCAGCTGCCGGTAGGCGGAGAGCAGCGGCCGGTAGTCCCACAGCCGGACGTTGTCGATGGTCGCCCGGTTGCGCTCGACGGCCTCCGCGGTGACGGCCTCCGCGGAGAAGCCCTGCTCGCGGACCCGATCCAATCCGAAGGCCCGCAGCGTGCCCGTGATGCCGTAGCGGATGTACGGCGTCTCCACCGTGAGCTCGTTGGGGGCGACGCGGAACTGCTGGACGAACCGCGGGTAGAGGCCGAGCCCGGCGGCCCAGGCCAGGGCGATGACCAGCACCGTCAGGACGGCGAACCGGATCGTCCGCGCGCGGATGTTGGCAAAGAGCAGCACCGCGGCGACGATGAAGAGCACGGTGAGCAGCCGCAGGACGGGCAGGACGGCGTGCACGTCCGTATAGGTTGCTCCGAAGATCGCCCCGCGCGGCGAGTACAGCAGCCCGTAGGCATCCAGCCAGAAGCCCCATCCCCGCACCAGGAGGATCAGGCCGGCGAGCAGGCTGAGGTGGGCGCGCGCGCCGCCCGGGAGCGCCCACAGGCCGCGCATCATCTGGGAGGCGTAGCGGAGGTAATACCCTGCGGCCACGATCAGGAAGATCACGACCAGCCAGCCGAAGAGCGCCCCCTCCAGGTACTGGTAGACGGGCAGGCGGAAGACATAGAAGCCGATGTCCGCACCGAAGAGCGGATCGGCCGCGCCGAACGAGCGCGTGTGCACGAACTGCTGGAACATCGCCCAGCGCGCGCTCGCGGCGAGCCCGACGACGAGCGCCAGGAGCCCCAGCAGCCACCAGATCAGGGCGGATCCGCCGCGCAGGAGCGGGCGGCGAAAGCGGCGGCGGCCCCGCGGCGCCACGTCGATGATGTCGAGATCCGGGCGTGGCAGCAGCGGCCGGAAGTTCAGGGCGAAGAGCAGGAAGAGCGCACCGCCCACGACCACCGTGACGCCGATCCGGGACAGCAGCGGCACCCAGAAGACGCGGCGGTAGCCGAGCTCGCCGAACCACAGCCAGTCCGTGTACCAGCGCGCCAGCGTGGGCGCCAGGATGAACAGCAGGACGAAGAGGACCAGCAGCCACAGGCGCAGTCTCACGGTCGTGCCTCCCCACCGGTGTATTGTCGCCGCCGGGGATGTTTCCTTGTCGTGCTACAATCAGAACCGAGGTGGCGGAAACGGAGACGCTGGCCCGCGATCAGGTCATCGAGGTCCTGAAGACGATCTATGACCCGGAGATCCCGGTGAACATCTATGATCTGGGGCTGATCTATGACCTTCAGGTCACCGGGTGGGACGTCGCCATCAAGATGACGCTCACGGCGGTGGGCTGCCCGATCGGGCCCTACGTGGCGGAGGAGATCAGGAACAAACTCCAATCGGTGGGGGTCAATGGCGTGGCCGTAGACTTCGTCTGGAGTCCGCCCTGGACGCCGGACCGGCTGTCCGAAGACGGCCGCGTGGCCCTGCAGAGCCTCGGCTATCCCGTTTAGCGCGCGAACAGCGCCCGGCCGATCCCGCGGCCGACCACCGCGACCAGCAGGTAGCCCACCGCGAGGTATCCCACGGGCACCATCTTCAGCAGGTCCAGATAGTACTTGAACCCCAGCCGCAGGTCCGGCAGATACCAGGGGAACGAGATGTCCCACTGCCAGAAGAAGTAGAGCACCTGCAGCAGCAGGACGTAGGCGACGAGGATCCCCGTATCCAGGCCGGCCCGGGCCGCGTCGCCGACCCCCGCGCGCGCCGTGAGCAGGCCGGTCAGCAGCCCCCCCGCGGAGATGGCGATGGCCGCGTCGATCAGCCGGCGGTTGAAGAACTGCAGGATCAGCGACTCGGTGTTGAAGACGCTGAGCGAGAAGGTGTACCCGCGGCCGAAGAACAGCCCGTAGTCGATGGCGAAGAAGGCGGCCGCGCCGAGGGCCGCCGGCAGCAGCACGCGTTTCCGTCCGTGCAGCGCGAGGTAGATGAGGGGAACAAGCGACACCCCGATCGCGATCGGCAGCCGCCTCCGGCGCTCCCGCTCCAGGCGCAGGGTGCGGCCGGCGGCGTACTCCCGCGAGATCTCGTCGGACAGCGCCGCGATGCCGTCCGGTCCGTCGTCCGCGAGCGCCGTCAGCCTGGCGTCGGTGAACAACGCGGCCAGCGGCTGGTGGCCGAGAAACCCTGCCACATACGCGTAGAAGTTGCGCTGTTGCTCGGCCCAGCGCCTGGGGAGCGCGGCGAGATCACCCTCCAGGCCTTCGACCAGCGGCCGCCCCTGGCTGTGCGCCGGTATCGGCGTGCCCAGCAGCGCCGCCACCGTCGGGGCGATGTCGCTCTGCCGGACGTCACGACCCTGCACCCCGCGCCGCACGCCCGCTCCGGCCAGCACCAGCGGCACCTGCTTGACCACCGGTTCCCATCCTCCGTGCCCGCCGGCATCGATGTGGCCGTGGTCCGCGGTGATGATCAGGGTCGTGTCGGCGAGATCCACGGCCTGCAGGATCTGCGCGAGGTGGCCGTCCACGCGTCGGACGGATTCCCCATACTGGACGCTGGTGCCGCCGAAGCCGTGCCCGAGGATGTCGGGGCTCGGCAGGTCGACCAGGACGAGCTGCAGGTCCTGGGCCAGCAGGTCCAGCGCGCCGGCCGTGACGTCCGCGCTGGTCTGGTAGCCCGCGCCGACGTCCGAGTAGTCGTCCGGGTCTTTCACGATGACGCGCGCGTCCAGGCTGGTGCCGAAGAGCGTGGCCCATCCCGGGCTGCCCGCCACGCCGGTGCGCAGCCCGCTCTGCTTCGCCGTCGCGAACAGGTGATCCACCGCGGCCTGGCCGTTGTACCAGTTGGTGGTAACCGCGCTGACTTCTGGCGTGGCGCCGGAGGCGATCACCGTCCAGCCCGGATAGGAGAGCGAGGGCTCTCCCGTCCAGGCGGTGAAGTCCGCGCCCTGCTGGCGCAGCGCGTTGAGGGTCGTCATGGTGCGCGAGGTGTCCAGCCGCAGCCCGTCCACGACGATCAGGATCACCCGGCGGGCCAGTGCCGGACCGCCCGATCCGCGGGGGAGCGGCGTGGTGAAGGGGGAGCGGTATTCGACGACGGCGTCCCAGGAAAACCGGGTGAGCTGCTGCGCCCCGTACGCTGCGGCGGCCAGCATGAGGATCAGGACCAGCGGTGCGACGAGTCCTCGGATCGTGGGACACCTCTCATCAGCGCTGTTGCCCGTTGCTTCGTCGCCTTAGAACACGGCCCCTGTCGCCGCTGCGGGGGCGTCAGGAGGCCGCTCTGGAGGCGGCGAACCGGCGGCAGGCTTCGACAAAGCGGGCGGCCATCTCGGGCATCGCCGCAAAGTGCACGTGCGTGTACGTGGCCAGCAGTGTGCCGGTGAAGACGCCGTCGCGGCCGTCTTCGATCCCCGCGCCGCCCGTGCAGCGGTAGGCCAGGGGCAGGGGGGCGGACGGCTCCAGCGTGGACCAGTGGAACTCGTGCCCCCGCACCGACTCCCCGGCGCGAAGCAACAGGGTGTCGGCTTCCGCCTCCACGGTGACGTAGTTGAGGGCGACGGCCCGCCCGTGCATCCGGGCGGATGCGGCCAGCGCCCCGACCATCTCGGCCCTCCGTGAGCCGTCCACCACTGCTTCACTGAGGTAGAGCATGCCCCCGCATTCCGCATACACCGGCATGCCCGCCCGGATCGCCGCGGCCACGTCGCGGCGCATCGAAGTGTTCTCCGCCAGGTCCCGGGCGTGGACTTCAGGAAAGCCGCCGCCCAGGTACAGCCCGTCCACATCCGGCAGGACCTCATCATGCAGGGGGCTGAGGGGGATGAGCTCGGCGCCGTACACCTCCAGCATCTCCAGCGCGTCGTGGTAGTAGAAGGAGAAGGCCTCGTCTCGGGCCACGCCGATCCGCACCGCGGCGGGAGCGGGAATCGGCGGAAACGCCAGCGGGCCGTGGACGACGACTGGAGGAGCGGTGCGCGCGATGCGCAGCACCGCGTCGAGATCGACGTACGCCGCCACGGCGTCCGCGAGCGCCTCGATCGCCGCCTCGGGCGAGGCTTCGGCCGCGGGCACCAGGCCGAGATGACGCTCGGGGAGACGCAGCCGCTCATCCCAGGGGAGCGTGCCGAGCAGCGGGACGCCGGAAGAGGCCAGGGCGTCCCGGAGCGTCTGGATGTGGGCCGCGCCTCCGGCGCGGTTCGCGATCACGCCCGCGATGTTCAGCCGCGGATCGAAGGCGGAGAATCCCAGCGCCGTGGCCGCGGCGCTGCGGGCGGAGCCGCCCACGTCGATGACCAGGATCACGGGAGCGCTCAGGAGGCGGGCCACCTCGGCGGTCGAGCCTGCGTCGCCCGCACCACCGCGACCGTCATACAACCCCATCATCCCTTCGATCACCGTGACCTGCGCGCGTTCCGCTCCCCGGGCCAGCACCTCCACCACCGTGGGATGCGGCAGCATCCAGGAGTCCAGGTTACGGGCGGGCCGGCCCGCGGCGACGCTCAGCAGGGAGGGATCGATGAAGTCCGGCCCCACCTTGCACGGCTGCACAGCCATGCCCCGGCGCGAGAGGGCGCGGAGCAGACCGAGGCTGACCGAGGTCTTGCCGCAGCCGCTGTGCGTCCCGGCGATCACGACGCGGGGGACGTTCATGGAGACTACGGGCTCCTTCGACGCGCGTCGAGGCCGCCCCTGGGCGCGGCTTCGAATTTGCCATTTGACAGGCCCCAAGGCTCGATGCTACCCTGGACGCGTTTTAGGCTTTCGAGATGGCTGACCAGAAAGGGGGTGAGGCCGGCGATGCGTAGACTGACCCCGGCCCACCGGAAAGGGATCTCGGGATAGGTCGGAACCTTTTCGGTCTTCCCGGCGTCCTGGTTCTCGTGGGCCGGGGCGCTTTTCTTTTCGGCGGGTCTAGCGCGCCGGCGCCGCGGGGCATCTTTAAGGCGCGAGGCCAGTACGGCGGCATGGTGAGGTCACTGAGGCAACTTCGACACTCGCTCACAGCAGTATTGGTCTTCACCCTGACCTCGGTCGCGTGGGGTGCCCTGGGGCCCGATGGCAGTGTGCCCGCGCCCCCTGGCGCCACCGCGCCGCCTGCGGCTCCATCCCCAGCCAGCGATTCTTCGGCGACGACGGCCCCATCGCCGGCCGGTGATGCCCAGCCCGGCGCCGGCCCGGCCCAGGGCGGAAGCGCAAGCGCTTCCCCCGCACCCCCCCAGCACGTTCCTGTCTCCCGTCCCGCGGGGAACGGGTCGCCTGAAACGGCGGCCCAGGCCCGGATCGGCGGCGTGGAGTGGTGGACGGACGGTCTGGTCGGAAAACTCCTGATCCACGTCGACGGTCCGGTGAATTTCCGCGCCTATGCGGATAACCACAGCATCGTCCTCGACCTGTGGGAGGCCGGCAACGCGCGCTGGCAGACCCTGCCGATCGAGCATGACTATGTCCGGCGCCTGCGGGTCCGGCAGTACACGCCGGGTCTCGCCCGCGTCTATCTGGACCTGAAGCGCCCCGCGCGCTACAAGACGTTCGTGAAGTACGATCCGCAGGCCGTCGCGGTCCTCATCATCCCGCCGTGGATGGCCACCACGAAACTGCCACCGAGCGTGGCGTACGAGAAGATTCGCGTGGCCACCGGGCGAGGGACCACGGCCGTCCACGTGTTGCGCGTGGACCCGCGCGCCTCCGACATCGAGATCCGGCCGGTGATCCCCGGCGATGTCGGTGCGGGGAAGGAAACGACAAGCGTCGTAGCCACGCGCCATGATGCCGTAGCCGGAATCAACGGCGGCTTCTTTTCTCGCTCCGGGGCGCCGCTCGGGATGGTCGTGATCGACGGCGAGCTCGTTTCGGCCCCCCTGCCCCGGCGATCCGTCTTCGCCATCAGCCGGAACGGCGAGCCGATCATCCGCGCCTTCGAGTTCCAGGGGCGGGTGGAGACGTCCAGCAACGCCGTGCTGTGGGTGTCGGCCGTCAACCGGTCGCCGCATGCAGGCGCGGTGGCAGTCTACACGCCCCGGTACGGCCCCCTCACGCCGGCCCTGCCCACCGCGGCGGTGGTGCGCGAGGGCTTCGTCTGGCGCTTTGCCTCAGGTCGGATCATGATCCCCGCGCGTGGCTACGTGCTGGCGGTGAACCACGGGGACGCCGACATGCTCACCCGGAGTCTCACGGTCGGCGAACGGGTGACGATTCGCTTCGGTTTCTGGCCGGAGATGGACCTGACCAGCGCCCTGGGCGGCGGGCCCCGGCTGGTCAAGGACGGCCGGCCCTTCATCCCGTTCGGCTGGGAGTGGTTCTCGTCCCGGATCTTCGCCTCGCGGGCCCCGCGCACCGCGATCGGCATCACCACGTACGGTAAACTCATCTTCGTCACCGTCGACGGCCGCAGCCGGCGGAACACAGGCATGACCCTCGACGAGCTGGCCCGGTTGATGGTGAGCCTGGGCGCGCATGAGGCGATGAACCTCGACGGCGGCGGCTCGGCCACGATGGTCGTCGGGGGCCGCACGGTCAACGACCCCTCGGACGGCGCGGAGCGTCCGGTGGGATCGGCGCTGCTCATCCTCCGCGCCACCGGCACCCCCTAGGCCACGACTCCCGATCTTGTACCTCAGCGAGAGGATGTGACACAAGCGTCACATCCCTTGCGGTAGAACTTATGGCAGACCATGCTTGGGCCGGCCCGTCGCGATATCCCCGGGATCACGTTGATCCGTGCCGACGCGCTGCGCCTGCCGTTCGCGGACGGGGCCTTCGACGTCGTCAACTGCGGCCTGACCCTGCATCACTTCACTGCGGAGGATGCCGCTGCGCTCCTGCGGGAGATCGACCGCGTGGCGGGCGGGGGCTTCGTGGTCCACGACATCGTGCGGTCGTGGGCCTGCTACGCGGGGACCTGGCTGGACACGCGGCTGTTCGCACGGAGCCCCCTGGCGCGGCATGCCGGATTCCGTGCTGCACTGGTGCGGCATCCTCTCCGGAGCCCGGCATGAGGGACGCCGACGTCATTGTCGTCGGCGCGGGGCCGGCCGGCTCGACCACGGCCGCTCGTCTCGCCGCCTCCGGGTGGCGCGTCGTCCTCGTCGACCGGGCCGTCTTCCCCCGCGGGAAACCGTGCGGCGATTACTGTAATCCGGGTGCGGTGCGGCTGCTGGAGGACGCGGGGATCGACTTCGCTCAGGTGCCGGGCGGGATGCGAGGACCGAACGGCGCGGGCCTGATCGCCTCGATGGCGGTCGTTGCCCAGGATGGCTCACACTTCCGGGAAGCCTTCCCATCCGGACGCGGCGCCCTCATCCGGAGGGACCGCCTGGATCTGTCGCTGCTGCGCAGGGCGCAGCAACTCGGGGTCAGGGTCGTCGAGGGGTTCCGGGTGGATGGGGTGACGATTGACGACACGGTCGAGGTCCGCAGTACGCCTTCGGGCCGCGCCTTTCGGGCGCGCCTGCTGATCGCCGCGGACGGGATGCACTCCATCGTCGGCCAGCACCTCGGGCTGCGATGTCCGCCTGCCGGCGGCAGGTTTGCTGTCGGTGCGTACTTCTCGGGTGTATCGGGACCGCCGGCAGGCGAACTTCACCTCGGTCCCGCTCTCTATGGCGGGGTGGCCCGTTTCGGGGACGGCACGGCCAACGTCTGCCTGGCGCTCCCGCGCCGCTTCTTTCCGGGCCGACCCGCGGAAGAGGCCTTCGCGCTGGGCCTCCGGGCGCTGCCTGTGCTGCGTGAGATGTTGCCGAGCTGGCGGCGCGAATCCCCCTTCCGGGTCACGGGACCGCTGGGGTTCGCCGCGCATCGCGTGGTGGCCGACCGCACCCTGCTGGCCGGAGACGCCGCCGGGCAGGTAGAGCCGCTGACGGGCCAGGGCATCTCCGCCGCCTTGCGCTCCGGACTCCTGGCGGCGGAGACGGCATCTCGCGCGCTGGCCTCAGGCGACCTGTCGGCCCGGGCCCTCGGTCACTATGAGGGCCGGCGCGCCGCGCTCTTCGGACGGCGCATTCGCCTGATGAGAATCATCTGCACCCTGGCCCTGCATCCGCACGGTGCATCGGTGCTGGTACGCAGGCTCGCCGCCCGTCCGGACCTGGCCCGCAGGCTGCTGGGGGCCACGGGTGATCTGCTCGAACCGCAGGCCGTGCTCTCGATGCGCTACCTCGCCGGCTTGCTGCTGAGGGACGATGCACACCCGGCATGAAGCGGTGATCCGGGCTCATCCTGCGGCGATCCTCGCCCTGGCCGCCGACGTGGAGAGCTGGCCGGCGCTGCATCCTGCCTATCGCTGGTGCCGTGTGGTGGAGCGCGGAGCCCACTCCGTGCTCTTCGAGATGGGCGGACGCATCAGGGGGTGGCCGGCCCGCTGGACCGCGCGGCAGGAGCGCTTCCCGGACGAGGGACGTGTCGTCTTCCGCCATGTGGCGGGAATCACGCGGGGAATGGTGGTGGAATGGCGCCTGCGTCCGGTCCCTGGGGGCACGCACGTTGCCATCGTGCACGATCTGGTCCTGCCCTGGCCGGTCGTCGGGGGCATGGTCTCCGACGTCATCATCGGCCCGGTGTTCATCGACTGGATCGCCGCCCGGACGCTTCAGGGCCTCCGGCGGGTACTCGAGGCGAGGTGATCGGAATGCGGAGGGTCGTGGTCACGGGGATCGGCGCGGTAACGCCCGTCGGCTCGGGGGTGAACGGGCTGCGGGAGGGCGTGCGCGCGGGGCGGTCCGCCGTCGACCGCATTACCCGCTTCGAGGCGCGCGGCTTCTCCTCCCAGATCGCCGCGGAGGTCCGCGACTTCGATCCGCTCCGGTACATGGACCACAAGCGCGCCCGGCGGCTGGACCGCTTCGCGCAGTTCTCGGTGGCCGCGGCGCGCCAGGCCGTGGAGGACGCGGCGCTCCGTCTGGAAGACGAGGACCGCGATCAGGTCGGCTGCTTCATCGGCGCAGCGTTGGGAGGCGGGGCCTTCGCCGAGGAGCAGCACGCCGTGTTCCTGCGCGAGGGGCTCCGCCGGATCAAGCCGACGCTCGCCCTGGCCGTCTTCAGCGGCGCGGCCTCCTGCAATATCGCGATCGAGCTGGGCCTGACCGGCCCCAGCAGCGCGAACTCCGACAGCTGCAGCTCGGGCGCGATCGCCATCGGCGCGGCCTTCCGAACGATCCGGCAGGGCCACGCCGACGTGATGCTGGCCGGCGGTGTGGAGTGCCCCCTCTCCCCCCTGATCTTCGGCTCGTTCGACCTGATCCGCGCGATGTCCACGCGCAACGATGCTCCCGAGCGCGCCTGCCGGCCGTTCGATCGCGGACGCGACGGCTTCGTCATGGCCGAGGGCGGGGCCGTGCTCGTCCTGGAGGAGGCGACCCGGGCCGAGCGGCGCGGGGCGCCGACCTACGGCGAGATCCTCGGCTACGGGGCGACGAACGACGCCCACCACATGACCGCCCCCTTGCCCTCTGGACAGCAGGCGGCCCGCGCGATGCGCCTGGCCCTGACCGAGGCGGGACTGGACGCGGAGCAGATCGGCTATGTGAACGCGCACGGCAGCTCGACACCGCTGAACGACGCCACGGAGACGAAGGCCATCAAGATGGTCTTCGGAGACGGAGCCTACCGCATCCCCGTGAGCGGGACGAAGGCGATGCACGGCCACGCGCTGGGCGCGACGGGGGCGATCGAGGCGGCGATCTGCCTGCTCGCGCTCCGGGACGAGTACCTGCCGCCGACGATCAACCTGGACGAGCCGGATCCGGAGTGCGATCTCGACTACATCCCGGGCGCGGGACGCCGGCAGCGGGTAGACTACGTCCTGAGCAACTCGTTCGGCTTCGGCGGGATCAACGCCGCGCTGGTCTTCGGCCGGTACACCTCGTGAGCGTTCCCGCCCGTCAGCGTCCGTGCCGTGGCGATCGGGCCAACCGGCGAATCAGCTCCGCTCTTGGAGATCACTCAATTTCGCCTCCACATGCCGCCGAATAGGTCCCGGTGGAATTCGCCGGGCCCACTGTCGCGCACGACGGAAACTGAATGCCGGGCTGAGCTCGAGTTCGGGGAAGCGTCCGAATTGCCGCCCCTTTCGGGACGAGAGGTAGAGGGAGTCGATAAGCGCTTTCTCCGGCGTGGCAATGAGGAATTGCCGTTCTCCACGATACCAGTCGAAGCCTCCAAACAAAGCCGGAGTGATCCGGTGGAAGGAGATCGTTCCGGCCGGGGTCCTGCGCACCTTCGTGTGGCCTGTCGTGGCCGCGAACACGACCTGCGGGATTTGTGCGACGATCCCGTGAAGATGCAGCGCGGAGAGGAAGGAAACATACGCTCGAGAGCCGCCGCTGAGATAGTGGACGAGCGCGTAGACTGAGAAGCGCGGATCCTGGGGCTGGTACCAGACACCTCTGCCAGCGTGCCGGACTTCGCCGCGAGCGGCCATGGCAGTCAACACTCGGGTCGTCACCGAAGTCGCCGTCCGGGCCAGTCGGGCAATCTCGCCGGTCGTGAAGATGGGATGGTCGATGGACCGCAAAGCCTGTCTCGTCGACATACGTTTCCTCACGACTTTCCCGTGGCCTCGAGGCGGGTCACGACCGCGAGGCGGATCTCGTCCCACATCTCCCGGCCGCCATAATGGTCTCGATCGTCCGATCCGAGATAGCTCACGACGGTATCCCGGTACTGCGCGTAGTCCATGGCCAGCACTGTCTCTCGGATCTGCCGTCCAAAAGGCTTCGGCACCCGCCACACATCTCCAGAGATGGCTTCGGGTTGGGAACTGAGCCAGTACAGATCAAACACGTCCCGCGCTTGAGGCGCTGTCCGCTTCAGGAGCGCCTGCAGCTTCTGCCTAATGGCGGCTTCCGGGCCATAATGCGGCAGTACGAGCGGAGGCATCCGATAGGCGGCGAGAATCGGCGCGGCGACTCCCTCGACCCGTACAGGCCTGTCGAGACCTCGACGGGAGAACTCAACCTTGGTGAAGAGATCGATGCCGGCGGTCGTCAACAAGTGAACCTTGAATCTTTGTACCGTCGCGGTCTGCTTGGCCACCCGCATGTCCGGAGGGACAATGCGGGCGATTCCAAAGGTCCGGATCGTGTCGAGGAACGTCGGCGACCGCAGGATCGTCATGACGCGATCGCGGAGCGTCTCAACAGAAATATCGCCAGCATCAAGGTCCATGTCTTCCGAGTACCGCACGCTGGCGTAGAAGAATCGCAGGTTGGTCCCGCCCTTCAGCACGACATGCGGTCCCACCGGGCTCGGAACAAGCGCCCGCAAGAGGGCGAGGTGGAATACCTCGCGGATTTGCAGATCGGTCAGTTCCACGTTATGTATTCTACTTTACATTTTATGTAAATTCAATAACATAACGATCACGAGGGAAGCCGAGACAGGTTACTCGAATCGCCGCAACCGGGGCAGCAGGACCAACGCCAGAATGATGAGGATGAACCCGCCGACTGAGAGCGCCGGCCCGACCCCGATCGCATCGCCGGCCGCGCCGACGGGCAGGCTGCCCAGGGCAAAACCTCCGAAGGCGACCATGCTGTAGAAACCCATCAGGCGTCCCCGGGCGTGCGGCGGCGTCGTCAACTGCACGAGGGTGTTGGCCGAGGCCAGCGCCATCGTCTGCATCGTCCCCATCAGCACCAGCAGGACGAGGGCCAGCGGTAGGGACCGCACGAAGCCAAAGACGGTGACCAGGGCCCCGAAGACAAGGACGGCCCCGCCGAGCAGCGCGCCTTTCCCGCGACCGGCCGAGGCGCCGCCCACGAGCAGGAGCGAGAGAATCGTCCCCACCCCCGGGGCGGACTGCAGGAGCCCCAGCGATGTGGCGCCCACGTGCAGGACCTCACGTGCGAAGGTCGGCATCATGCGGACATACGGGCGCCCGAAGAAGCTCAGCGCGGCCACGGTGAGCAAGAACAGCACGAGCTGCCGGTGCGCTCGTAGCAGGCGCACACCCTCACGCAGATCTTCGGAGAGGCGCACGCGGCCCACCGCCGCCTGCGGCGGCAACGCCATCAGCGCCAGCGCGCTCAGCGTCCCCAGGTACGACCCGGCGTTCACGAAGAAGCACCCCGCCTCCCCGATCGCGGCGATCACCACGCCGCCGATGGACGGCCCGAAAATCCCCGCGCCGTTGAAGGCGACCGAGTTCAGACTCACCGCGCTGAGGACCTCATGCTCGGCCACCAGCGAGGGTACCATCGAGTGCCGGGCCGGCATGTCGAAGGCCTGGGCCAGCGAGTTGACCGCGGCGATGAGCAGGACCTGCCAGATGCGGATGCGGCCGGTGTAGGTGAGGACGGCGAGCAGTGTGGCCGTGGTCATCAGGAAGAGGTTCGTGACGAAGAGCAGCCGCCGACGGTCCACGCGGTCGGCCAGCGTGCCGCCCAGCAGCGAAAACAGAATGCGGGGCACGGCCTGGGTCACGGCGAGGATGCCGAGGTACAGTGGAGACTGCGTCAGGCGGTCGACCAGATAGCCGAGGGCCACGAACTGCATCCAGGAGCCCGTGTTGCTGACGATGAGGCCGGTCCACAGCAGCCGGAAGTTCCGGTAGCGGAGCGGGGCCAGAGGCGGGACGCGCGCACCGGCGACCGGTGCGACGACGGTGGTCTCGTCGGGCACGCCTCTATTCCAGCCGCTACAGCAGCGGGGCGATGACGATGGAGACAATCGCCATCAGCTTCAGCAGGATGTTCAGCGACGGCCCGGCCGTGTCCTTGAAGGGGTCGCCCACGGTGTCGCCCACCACGGCCGCCTTGTGCGAATCGGAGCCCTTCCCGCCGAAGTGCCCTTCCTCGATGAACTTCTTGGCGTTGTCCCAGGCGCCGCCGGTGTTCGCCATCATCACCGCGATCATGAAGCCGGTGACGATGGAGCCGGCGAGCACCCCGGCGAGCGCCGCCCTGCCCAGGAGGAAACCGACGGCCACCGGCACGAGGACCGCAGAGAGCCCCGGCACGATCATCTCCCGGATCGCGGCCGCGGTGGAGATCGAGACGGCCCGCGCGTAGTCCGGCGTGGCGCGGCCCTCCAGCAGCCCCGGCGTCTCACGGAACTGCCGGCGCACCTCCTGCACCATCTGCATCGCCGCCCGGCCGACCGCCGCCATGGCGAAGGAAGAGAAGACGAAGGGCATGGCGCCGCCGATGAACAGGCCGAGGATCGTGCCGGGCGCCAGCAGGTCGACGGAGCGAAGCCCCACGACTTCGGCGTACGACACCAGGAAGACAAGCGCGGTCAACGCCGCCGAGCCGATGGCGAAGCCCTTCCCGATCGCGGCCGTGGTGTTGCCCACGGCGTCGAGGGACTCGGCGCGGTGACGGACCTCGCTCCCCAGATGCGCCATCTCGGCGATGCCGGCCGCGTTGTCCGCGACGGGACCATAGGAGTCCGTGGCCAGGGTGATGCCCAGCGTACTGAGCATGCCGACCGCGGAGATGGCGATGCCGTACAGCCCGCCGAAGCGGTGGGCCAGGAGGATCGCCGCACCCACCGCGGCGACCGGGAGGAGGATGCTCTGCATCCCCAGGGCCAGCCCTTCGATGATGCTCGTCGCCGATCCGGTCTGCGCCGCCGCGGCCAGCCGTCGGGTGGGGCGGTAGCTCGACGAGGTGTAGAACTCGGTGGCGTAGCCGATGACGATGCCGGCGAGCAGGCCGGAGAGAAACGCCCAGTACATCGCCAGCCCGCCGAGCATGAAGTAGATGGCCACGCCGGCGAGCAGCGCCGTCCAGACCGTGGCACCGATGATCCCGCGGTTGAGGGCCCGATGGGCAGACTCCTCTCCCCGCACCCGGACCATCAGGGTGCCGAGCAGGCTGCCGACGATGCCGAGCGCGGCCAGGACGAAGGGCAGCGTGACCAGCGCCCCGTTCGCGCCGGCCACACCCAGGGCCACGGCGGCGATGAGCGAGCCGACGTAACTCTCGAAGAGGTCGGCGCCCATTCCGGCGACGTCACCGACGTTGTCGCCCACGTTGTCGGCGATCACCGCCGGGTTGCGCGGGTCGTCCTCCGGAATGCCCGCCTCCACCTTGCCCACGAGGTCGGCCCCGACGTCGGCGGCTTTGGTGTAGATCCCGCCGCCGACGCGCGCGAACAGCGCCACCGATGAGGCACCGAAGGAGAACCCGAAAATCGCGCTCGCGTCGTTGAAGATGCGGAACAGGGCGAGCACGCCCAGCAGGCCCAGCGAGACCACGCCGAACCCCATCACGGCGCCGGAGCGGAAGGCCATGATCAGCCCGGCGTTGAGGGTGCCCTTCACCGCCCAGGCCGTGCGCGCGTTGGCCAGGGTAGCGATGCGCATCCCCAGGTTGCCGGCGAGGATCGACAGCACGGCCCCGGTGATGAAGGATATGGCCAGCTCGACACGGAGCGCGATCCACAACAGCGCGGCGACGACCACGACGAAGACGGCCAGCACGCGATACTCGCGCCCCAGGAAGGCCATGGCCCCGGTGCGGATCGCACCCGCGATCTCGCGCATCCTGGCGTCGCCGGCCTCCGCGCGCCGGATCCACGACGCGGTGGCCAGCGCGTAAACGAGTCCCACGGCTCCGATGAACAACGCACCGTACCACATCGAGTTGAAGTCCGCTAGCTGCATGGTCTCCCTCGCCGTGTCTCCCGCGCCACCCTACCAGGGATCGGCATAGCGCTCTTCCTTCCACGGATCGGCGTGGTTGTGGTAGCCGTTGCGCTCCCAGAAGCCCCGCCGGTCTTGTGCCATCAGTTCCAGCCCCCGCACCCACTTCGCGCTCTTCCAGAAGTAGAGGCGGGGCACGACCAGACGCAGCGGCCAGCCGTGCTCGGGCGTGAGGTCTGCCCCGTCCACGCGGTGGGCGAACAGCGCATCGGGCGCCTGCAGGTACAGGAGCGGCAGGTTCGTCTCGTACCCCTGCTCGGCGTGGACCATGACGAACTTCGCCGACGGCTTCACCCTGGCCAGATCGAGAACGGCCCCGGCCGGCACTCCTTCGAACGTCACGGCGAATTTCGACCACGCGGTGACGCAGTGGATGTCGCAGGTGAGCGTGGTCTTCGGCAGCGCCATGAACTCCTGGTAGGTCAGCCGGACCGGCGTCTCCACCTCGCCGAAGACGCGGAAGTCCCACCGCGCCGGATCGAACCGGGGCACCGTCCCGTAGTGCAGGACGGGCCACTTCACCGTCTCGTACTGACCGGGCGGCAGTTGCCTGGACGAGCCTGGTCGCTGTTCACGCATGGGGTGAGGTACCTTCGCCATTATAGTCGAAAGCCCCGAGACGGCAACGTCGCGGCGGCCGAAGACGACGGCGGCGCAGGCGGCGGAGACCACCGCCACAGCGGCCAGCAGTACGAGGTCGGCCCAGCGCGGACCGCCCCGCCGGATCACGCTCTGGGGATCCCAGCAGGCAAGAAGCGACTACCGGGCCAGCCACGCGTAGTTCGGGGACAGGTTCGCCAGCACGTTCGGTCGCCACAAGAGCACGTGGTCAGCCGGCGCGCTTCGACGACCGCGTCGTTCACTCTCGAGCGGAGTCTTCGTCCTGGCGCGTCTTCGCGTTGAACCGATTCATCGCCGCCGCGATGCCGGAGACGACGGCCACCTCGAGGGCTTCGGCGGCCCGTTCCAGCGCTCCGTCGAGAGCGGCCTGCTCATCCGGCCCGAACCGCGTCAGGACGTGCTCGGCCGGATCGATCCCGGCCGGCGGCCGCCCGATCCCCACGCGCAGCCGGGGGAACTCCGTCGTCCCCAGGGCGTCGATGATCGATTTCAATCCGTTGTGCCCGCCCGCGCTCCCTCCTGGGCGCAGGCGGATCCGCCCCAGCGGCAGATCAAGATCGTCCACGACGACGATGATGTCCTGGGGGGACACGCGGTGGCGCCGGCGGAGGTCCCGCACCGCCGCCCCGCTCACGTTGACGTAGGTCTGCGGGCGGGCCAGCAGGACGCGGATCCCCTTTATCGACCCACGCCCGACCTCGGAAAAGCCCTCGTCCTCGTCAACGGTGATCCCCGCGCGACGGGCCAGACGCGAGATGACCTCCCACCCGACGTTGTGGCGCGTGCCGCGGTAGCGGCGACCGGGATTGCCGAGACCGACGATGAGTTTCATATGTCAAGGGCGCTGCGTCGCAGCGCCCTTGGTCTTTGCTCAGCGGGCGGAAATCGGACCTACTCCTTGCCCTTCGCCTTCTCTTTCTCCTCTGGCTTTGCCGGAGCCGGCGCAGGCGCGGCCGCCGCCGGAGCCGCCGCACCCTCGCCGGTCGGCGCCGCCGCCGCGGCCTCCGGTGTCGGGGCCGCCGGAGCCGGCACCTCCTCGGCCTTGGGCGCCACGACCGTGGCCACGACCTCTTCGGGTTCGGAGACAAGGGTCGCCTCGGCCGGGATGACGAGGTCGCTCACATGCAGCGAGTCGCCGATGCCGAGGCGGGAGATGTCCACCTCGATGTGCTCGGGGATCTGCGTGGGCAGGCACTCCACCAGGACCTCCCGCAGGTGGACCTCAAAGATGCCGCCTTCGTCCACGACGCCCTGGGCCTGGCCCTTGAAGACGAGCGGCACGTGGGCCTCCACCTTCTCGGCCAGGTCGATGGTGTGGAAGTCCACATGGATGATGGTGTCCTTGCGGAAGATGTCCCGCTGCAGGTCCTTGATCATCACGGTCCGTCCGGCGGCGGCGCCGTCACTGATGGCCAGGTCGATGAGGACGTTCATGCCGGCGTGCGTGCGCAGGGCCGCGCGCAGCTGCCGCGCATCCACCGCGACCGGCGTGGGATCCACCCCGCGGCCGTAGACGACGGCCGGGATCTGGCCGGCCAGGCGCAGCTTGCGGACCCGTCCCTTGCCCACTCCCTCACGCCGTCTCGCTTCCAGCGTCACGCGTTCCATCGGCACCTCCAAAGGAAAAGGCCGGCACGATCCGGCCCACAGCCGACGCCGTATTATAGCAAGGCCGCTGACGGGGTGTCCACTAGGGCCGGACGATCGCGCGGTGGAGCAGCCGGCCCTCGACGTCGTAAAGCTCGATGACAAGCTGCGAGCCCCCGACGCGCACCAGGCCGAACGTGAAGCTGCCGTTGAACGAGAACTCGGTCTCCGGTTGTCCCGCCGCGCTGCGGCGCCGGCTGATGAGCATGGCCAGGGGGCCGGCGATCGCTTCGACGACCCCGCCCGCGTGACGCAGGACCGCCGCGTAGTGCACGTCCCCGGCCACGAAGACCACGCCTCGAATGCGGTTGCTGCGGATGAAATCGAGCAACTCGTCCCGCTCCGCGGCGTACCCTTCCCAGGAGTCCGGGCCGTGGTACTTCAGGGTGACGCTCGAGCCGATCACCTTGAACGTCGCCGTGGATGCCAGGAGCTGCTGCTTCAACCACGCTTTCTGCCCCGCGCCGAGCATCGTCTTGTCGGGACCGTCGCGCCCGCCGGCCGGCGAGCGGTACTGGCGCGTGTCCAGGATAAGCACTTCGAGATGCCGGCCCCAGCGGAAGGACCGGTACAGCCGGCTGGGGTCGGCGGGGTCCTGGCGGATCGGCCAATACTCGAAGAACGCCTGGCGTCCGACGGGCAGCCGGCTGTGATTCCGGTCGAAGTTGTTGGCCACCTCGTGATCGTCCCACATCGCGTAGACGGATGTGGCCCGCAGCAGGCGGCGGAAGGCCTCGTCGGCGCGGTTTCGACGGTAGACGGCGCGGTACTCCTCCAGCGTCCGGGCGTAGCCGTCGATGTCGGCGTAGACTGTGTCGCCGAGGAAGAGGAAGAATTCCGGCTCCCGGAGCCGCATCGCCTCGAAGATGCGGAAGGGCTGGTAGCGCTCGCTGGTATCCGCCCCCCAGGCGAAGGTCACATCCGACAGATCGGCTGCCGCTGGTGCCGTGACGAACGAGCCCACCAGTCCGACACCCCTCCGCCCCCCGGCCTCCGCCTCCGGCCGGTAGTAGTAGCGCGTCCCGGGGCGCAATCCGGAGAGTTCGATCTTGACCGTGAAGTCGGTCTCCGCCTCCGCACGAGCCGGCGCGGTCACCATCCCGAGCGCCGCCGAAGGCCCGAACGCGATTCGCACCGACGCCGGCTCGGTGACTCGGGTCCAGATGATGGCCGTGGTGTCGGTGACGTCGCCGCTCACCGCGCCGTCGGGGAAGGCGATCCCGGACTGCGGCCAGGCCGGAGCGGCGAACGCTGCCGCGACGAACGCCGCGACGGCGGCACGGACGACGATACGATGGAGGGTACCGACGATCATTCGCCGGCCGGCGCCGGTGTGGCGCTGGTCCGGTCCAGCGACACTCCCGCCTGCCGCAGCATCTCCACGGCCACCGGATCCGGATAGTCTCCGGCAAAGACGATGCGGCGAATCCCCGCGTTCACAATGATCTTGGCGCACGTCAAGCAAGGCTGGTGCGTCGTGTAGATCGTCGCACCGGCGATGGCAACCCCGTGATACGCGGCTTGGATCACACAATTCTGCTCGGCGTGCAAGCACAGACAGGTATCAAGACCCGTCCCAGACGGCGTATCCGAGGCGCAGCGGGCGCAGCCGCCGTCCCCGCAGTTCGGGAGCCCGCGTGGCGTGTCATTGTACCCTGTCGACAGCACCATGCGCTCTTTGACGATGACCGCACCGACGTGCCGGCGCAGACAGGTCGAGCGCGACGCGGCGAGGGCCGCCATCCGCATGAAGTAGACATCCCAATCAGGTCTCATTGGCTCAGTCGAAGCAACGTGTCCGGCTGCTCCCTCCGGCGGACTGACATGTAGTGGTGGATGGGCTACCTCGTCCCGAACAACCGGTCGCCGGCGTCGCCGAGGCCGGGCACGATGTAGCCGTGGTCGTTGAGATGGCTGTCCACGGCGGCGGTGTAGATCTCGACGTCCGGGTGGGCGTTATGGACCTTCATAACGCCCTCCGGGGCGGCGATAATGGCCAGGACCCGGATCGTCCGGCAGCCCTTCTGCTTCAGCGTGTCGATCGCGGAGACCGTGGAGCCCCCCGTGGCCAGCATCGGATCGAGGATCAGGACCTCGCGCTCGGCGATATCTTCCGGCAGCTTGGCGTAGTACGGCACGGGCTCGAGCGACTCCGGATCGCGGTAGATCCCGATGTGCCCGATCCGCGCGGTGGGGATGAGCCGTGTGATTCCCGCCTCCATGGCCAGCCCGGCGCGGAGAATGGGGACGACGGCGATCTCCTGGCCGGCGATCGTGCGCCCCTTGGCCTTGGCCAGCGGCGTCTCCACCTCGACCTCACGGGTCGGGTGCGACCGGGTCACCTCGAAGGCCATGAGCATCGCCAGCTCTTCGACGAGCTCCCGGAACTCCTTGTGCCCGGTGCGCTTGTCGCGCAGGATGGTCACCTTGTGCAGGATCAAAGGATGATCGAAGACGTAGACCTTGCCTTTGCCCATGCCGGGCACCTCCCGCCGCGGTCCGGTCTGAACGCTATCGCGGTTCGCCGCCGCGGCCGTGGACATCGGTCGAGCTGCGCTCGATCGCGTCGATCTTCCGCACACGGCGCTCGTGCCGGCCGCCCTCGAAGGCCGCCTGGAGCCAGGTGCGCACGATGTCGCGCGCCACCTCGCTGCCGACGATCCGCTGGCCCAGCGCGAGCATGTTGGCGTCGTTGTGGGCGCGCGCCAGGCGCGCCGTCGTCACGTCGTGGCAGAGCGCGCAGCGCACCCCCGGGATCTTGTTGGCGACGATGGCCTCGCCGTTGCCGGAGCCGCCGACGACGATGCCGCGCTCACACTCGCCGCGGGCCACCGCCTCCGCGGCCGGCCCGATGAGGTCGGGGTAGTCCACGGGATCCTCCGAGTGGGTCCCGAAGTCGCGTACCTCGTGCCCGAGCTCCCGCAGATACGGCTTCAGCTCCTCCTTCAGGCGATAGCCGGCGTGGTCGCTGGCCAGGGCCACGAGCATCGGTTACGCGGCCACGTCCCGCACGACGAGCGCCCCCTGACGGACCAGGCGCGGGGGATCGGCGGTGGCGTCCACCACGGTGGACTCCCGGCCGAGCGGGACTCGTCCGCCGTCGATGACCAGATCGACGCGGTCGCCCAGGTCGAAGACCACCCCCTGCGCGGTCACCGGCGAGGGCGCCCCGTGCCTGTTGGCGCTGGTCCCGACGATCGGCACGCCGAGCTCGCGGACGAGGGCGCGGGGCACGGGATGCCCGGGCACGCGCAGGCCGATCGTCTCCCCGCCCCCGGCCACCAGGGCGGGAACGCGGAGGGAACGCCGCACCACGATGGTCAGTGGCCCCGGCCAGTGCAGCGCGGCCAGGCGGCGTGCCGCGGCGGACACGGCCGTGCCGAACTCCTCCAGTTGCCCGGGGTCGGCCAACAGCACCGGCAGCGGCTCGGTGAGTCCGCGCCCCTTCAGCGCGTAGATGCGGCGGACCGCGGCCTCGTCATCGATCCGGCAGCCGACCCCGTAGACGGTGTCGGTGGGATAGACGATGACCCCGCCCCGACGCAGCACTTCCAGGGCGCGGCGTGGCGCGCGGCGCTCCTGAGGCTCGGCACGGATGATCGGGAGGGCGCGGGGCGTCATCTCGCCGACGTTGGCGAAAGTGAGCCCGTAGTAGGACATCGTCGGCTACTACTTTCGCCCGCTGGGGAGGTCTCCCTCCGCGCGCCGCGGTGGCGGGCCGCCACCGCCCGCTCGATGCCCACGCCGTCCGGCACCCGCGTGATCTCGACGTAGCGCCCGTCGTCCTCGATCGCCGCGGCGACGGCGTCGGCCTGGCCGGCGCCGACCTCCATGGCAAGCAGCCCGCCGGGCCGCAGCCAACTCGCTGCATCGGCGATCAGTCGCCGGTGCAGCACGCTCCCGTCCCCTGGGACGAAGATGGCCTCCGCCGGCTCGAACTCGCGGATCTCCCTGGACAGCAGGAAGGCCTGGTCCTGCGGGACGTAGGGCGGATTGCTCACCAACGCATCGATATGTCCGCGCAGCGCCACGGGGAGTGCCGTGAGCATATCCCCCACGTGGAAGTGGAGTCGGTCGGCGACCCCATGCCGCTGCGCGTTCGAACGGGCGACGTCGATCGCCCGTTCGGAGATATCGGTGGCGTGGACGATGACCTCGGGCAGCAGATACGCCAGGCTGACCGCGATGGCACCGCTGCCGGTGCCGATGTCCGCAATGATCCCCGCAGCGGGGCCGTGTTCTTTACAGACCCACTGCGCAGCGTATTCCACCAGGATCTCGGTCTCAGGGCGGGGGATCAAGACCCGCTCATCCACAGCGAAGCGGAGCCCCATGAACTCCCGCTCGCCGACGATGTAATGCACCGGCCGGCGCCGGCTGCGCTGATCGAGCAGCGCGACGTAGCGGGCGAGGACCTCCGCCGGGATCGTCTCGTCCCAGTGCGTGTACAGACGCGCCCGGTCCCAGGCGAGGGCGAAGCGCAGCAGCACCTCGGCCTCGATCGCCGGCTCGGCCGCACCCAGGCCTTCGAGGTGCGCGCGGCCCTGGAGAAAGGCGTCCTTGATCGTCAACTCGATGCGGCCGAGGTCAGGGCGCGAAGCTCCGCGGCCGCGAGCGCGTCGGTCAGCTCGTCGAGCTTGCCGTCGAGCACCGTGCGCAGATCGTGGACCGTGAGCCCGATGCGGTGGTCGGTGAGGCGATCCTGGGGGAAGTTGTAGGTGCGGATCTTCTCGCTGCGCTCGCCGCCGCCCACCTGCTGGCGGCGCTGCTTCGCGATCGCCTCCTGCTGGCGCTCCACCTCCGCCTCCAGCAGTTTGGCGCGCAGGATGCGCATCGCCTTCTCGCGGTTCTGATGCTGGGAGCGCTCGTCCTGGCAGGCCACCACGAGCCCGGTGGGCAGGTGCTTGATCCGCACCGCCGTCTCGACCTTGTTCACGTTCTGCCCGCCGGCTCCCCCGGCGCGGTAGGTCTCGATCTCGAGCTCGTCGGGGCGGATCTGCACATCCACTTCTTCCGCTTCCGGAAGCACGGCCACGGTGGCCGTCGAGGTGTGGATGCGGCCGGAGGCCTCCGTGGTGGGGACCCGCTGGACGCGGTGCACGCCGCTTTCGTACTTCAGGCGGCGGTACGCCCCCTGCCCCTGGATGCCGAAGACGATCTCCTTGAAACCGCCGAGCTCGGACAGGCTGCTCTGCAGCACCTCGACCTTCCAGCGGTTGCGCTCGGCGAAGCGCGCGTACATGCGGTACAGGTCGCCGGCGAAGAGCGCCGCTTCCTCGCCCCCGGCGCCGGCCCGGATCTCCACGATGATGCTGCGGTCGGCCAGGGGATCTCTGGGGATGAGCGCCTCGCGCAGCCGGGCGACGAGCTCCTCGCTCGCTTCGCGCAGCCGCGTCGCCTCCGCCCGCGCCATCTCCCGCAACTCGGGGTCCGACTCCTCCCGGGCCAGTACGGAGGCCTCCTCCATCTCCCGGATCAGGCGCAGGTACTCGCGGTAGGCGGACACGGTCGGGGCAAGCTGCGCCTGCTCCCGGGCCACCTGCTGGTAGCGCTCGGGGTCGGCCAGCAGCGACGGCTCGGCCAGCGCCCGCAGCAACTCGTCGTGGCGCGCCGCCATCACGTTCAGGCGCTCGATCATCGTCGAGCGGTCGATGCTCATGGCAGTCTCATTATAGAAGCCTCAGGGGACGCGCGGCACGGGCACCGCCGTGGTCGCTCGCTCCCGGTCCAGCACTTCCCGCAGCGCGCGCACGGCCACCTCCACCTCGGCGTCGCCCGGCTCGCGGGTGGTCAGCCGCTGCAACCAGATTCCCGGGAGCACCAGAGGCCGGAACCAGCGGTAGCGCGCCCCGGCGCGGATGATCTCGTAACTCACGCCGGCCACGAGCGGGATGAAGGCCACGCGGCTGGCCAGGCGGAGCAGGAGCGGCGGCCGGCCGAGAAACGAGAAGACGATCACGGCCACGATCATGACGATGAGCAGGAAGCTCGTCCCGCAGCGGGGATGGAAGCGGCTCTGGGCGCGGACGTGCGCCACGTCCAGGGGCGCGCCGGCCTCGTAGGCATTCACCGCCTTGTGCTCCGCCCCGTGGTAGGCAAAGACGCGGCGGATGTCGGGCAGCCGGCCGATCGACGCGATGTAGGCGATGAGGACCGCGACGCGAATGCCGCCCTCGGCCAGGTTCACCGTGAAGACGCCGGTCAGGTAGGGATCGAGCGCGCGCACGATCGCCGCCGGCAGCAGAAAGAAGAGGCCGACGGCGAGCCCGAGCCCCGTGACCACGGACACGGTGACCTGGCGGGAGGTCATCTGCTCCTCCTCCCCCAGGGCCGCGTTCGCGGAGCGAAACAGGGCGCGGATGCCGAGGAGCAGCGCCTCGTAGAGCACGATCATGCCGCGGATCACGGGCGCGCGCAGGATCCGGATCCCCAGCAGCAGGGAGTCGAAGCGATCGGTGAATGCCGTGATCTGCCCGCCGGGCAGCCGCACCGCGGTCGAGGTCCACCGGGGAGAACGCATCATCACGCCTTCGATGACCGCCTGTCCGCCGATCAGGACGGGGGACTCCGCCATGACGTGGGCTACCTCTCCGGCTTTCCCGGCACGAGATGATGGTCGCGGCAGCGCGCCTCGTAGGCTTCCTGCGCACCGATGAGGATGATCGGATCGGTGTATTGCGCGGGATGGCCATTGACCAACCGCTGCGTGCGGCTGGCCGGCGCGCCGCAGACCATGCAGATCGCCTGCAGCTTGTCCACGAGCTCGGCCCGGGCCAATAGCTCCGGCATGGGGCCGAAGGGCTCCCCGCGGAAGTCCAGGTCCAGCCCGGCCACGATCACGCGGATCCCGCGGCCGGCCAGGTGCTGGGTCACCTCGACGATGCCCCGGTCCAGGAATTGCGCCTCGTCGATCGCCACCACCGTGACGTCCGGCTCCAGGTGCGCCAGCACTTCGGCGCTGTCGCGGATCGCCACCGCCTCCATCCGGGCTCCATCGTGAGACGCGACCTGACGCCGGCCGTAGCGGTCGTCGAGGGCGGGCTTGAACACCTGCACCCGCTGGCGCGCGATCTGCGCCCGGCGGACGCGGCGGATGAGCTCCTCGCTCTTCCCGCTGAACATGCTGCCGCAGATCGCCTCGATCCGGCCGCGCCGCTCATCCATGACGTATCACCCCGCCCGAGGCCAGCCGTCCCCGGATCGCCGGCCACAGCAGCCAGGCGAGCGCGAGGAAAATCGGGGTCAAGACCAGGACGTAGACGATGCCCCGCAGCCCCCACTCCGTCCGCCGCTCCTGCCGCTCCGCTTCGGCAGTGGCCCGCCGGGCCACCTCCATGTGGCCGCGGGCGACCCCGAGATTGAGACGGCGCAGAGGTTCGGCGGCGGCCAGGGCCGCGCTCACCACGGCGGGGCCGTCCGGAAGAAGCATCCGGCGGGCCGGGTTGCCGGCCAGCGTGACCCGATACACGAACCGGCTGGCGGCCAGATAGTCCGCTCCGTCAATGCGGCGGGGCGGCCTGGCGGCTGTGACACGGGCCTCCCACGCCTGCTCCACCTCGCTCAGCGTCTCGCCGAAGTGCAAGGCGAACAGCTCGGGGAAGTCGTAGTAGCGGTAGGCGACGCGCTCGGCGAACGCCGTGGTGCGCTCCGGCCCGTAGCGCTCCAGCAGGAACGCCATGAACGAGACCGCGGTCGGGTAACTCATCGGAAGCCGAGCCCCGAAGTCGGCCGGGGCGAGGATCTCGCGCAGGTGCGGGATCCCCAGCCCGGCCGCGCGCGTCGCGGCCAGGTGGGCGTGCGCGTCAACCCCGGCCGCCCGGTCGCCCAGCGCGTCGCCGAGCCCCCAGCGCAGGAGCGGAATCGCCCGTGGGAAGGCATCGGAGACGACGGCCCGGGTTATCGTGTACGGTGTGATCGCCCGGTAGTCTCCGGTGTAGATCGCCCCCCAGGCGTGGACGATCTCCCCGTACCCCAGCGAGGCGAAGTGCCACCAATCGGCGCGGAAGCGGTCCAGCGTCGGATACAGCGGATAGGCCAGGCGCACCGCGGGCAGGCGCAGGGGAGTGATCACCTCGGCATGGATGAGCTCCAGATCCGCGCTGACCTGTTCGACGTTCCCCGCCCCCGCCGTTCCCTCCACGACGTAGACGAGAAAGTGCCGGGTGGTATGGAGGCGCCATCCCGGGACGGCCTGCGCCGCGGCGCCCGGGACCAGGGCGCTCGCCGCCGTCAGTGCCAGGCAGAAACAAAGAAGGGGACGGCCGATCCGCCCCCGCCCTGCGGGTGCCACGTCACGTCGCTCAGGAAACTTTCAGCCCGTACTTCTTGGCGAACTTCTGCACGCGCCCTTCCGCGTCGATGAACTTCCGCTGCCCGGTGTAGAACGGATGGCACCGATAGCAGATCTCCACGCGGATGCTCTTCTTGGTCGAGCCGGTGACGAACGTGTTCCCGCAGGCACACGTGACGGTCGTCTGGTAGTACGCTGGATGAATCCCCTTCTTCATCGCCACTCACCTCGGGGAAAGCCTCGGCGATTATAGCACGAGGGCCCGGCGAAGGAAAGCAACGACCGCGCAGGAGCGACGCCTAGAGGTACTTGATGGGGTTTACCGGCCGGCCGTTGATCCGGACCTCGAAGTGCAGGTGCGGACCGGTGGAGCGGCCGGTCGAGCCGACGTGAGCGATCAACTGCCCCTTCGTCACGCGCTGGCCGGCCCGCACGAGGTTTTTCGAATTGTGGCCGTACAGCGTCTGCAGCCCCGAGCCGTGGTCGATGATGACCGCCTTGCCGTAGGCATGATACCAGCCGGAATAGACGATGACGCCGTCGCGTGCCGCGGTCACCGGGGAGCCGTACGGCGCGGCGATGTCGATGCCGTCGTGATGCCTCCAGCGCCGCCAGCCGAAGCGGGAGGTCAGGCGGCCGCGGGCCGGCCAGACGAACCCCTGGGCCAGGGCCACGGCGGAGGACGCCACTGAGGCGGCGGATTCGGCGAGCGCCTGGGTCACGCGCCGCGGCGCCACGGACGCCATGCCGCGGACGGGGACGCGGAGCTGCTGACCGGCGCGGACGAGGTCCGCGTTGCTCAACCCGTTCAGGTCGACGATCTCCTCGATCGTGGTGCCGTAGGCCTGGGAGACATCCCACAGGGTCTGCCCTTCGTACAGCCTGATGGCGACGACGCGGGTGCCGGGCTTGAGTTTCGCCGGGGCCTTCTTCACCGGTTGCGCCTGCACCAGCGTGCCTTCGGCCGGGATCACCAGGCGCTGCCCCGTGCGCAGCAGCGTGCCGTCGAGGTCATTGGCCTCCATGATCGCCTCGACAGACGTCCCGTACTCGTCAGCCAGGGACCACAGTGACTGGCCCTCCCGTACGGTGACCGTCACCGGCTCGGCGGGCACGGCCGCCGGTGTCGGGCTGACGGAGACAGGCGGGCTGGTGGGCAGGACGGAGGTGACGGAGATCGTGACCGCGGGCTTCTGCACGGCGGCAAAGGCGCGCGCCATGCGCGCCTCGGCGAGCGCCTGAACGAGGAACGGCCCGCCCGGCGCGGTCGCGCCGGAGGGCATCGGGTGCACAGGCTGCAAGAGAAGCAAAAGCGCGAGAAGAGCACACGCGTAGCGACCGGCCGCACCAGCCTGCATCCGCCCACCTGCGCGAGTAAGTTGCCCGAAGGGACGAAAACGCGGAGAACCGGGAGCACCCCCGACCGGCTCCCCACGGCGGGTCGCCTGCCAACTCGACGATCCCCGCTTGGGTTTCGGGCTCGCTGTACAAGAGTCCTGCCCGCAGACTGGAATTCCTAGACAGGGGAAGGTCTGTTCGACAGGGAAGGTCTGTTCGAGGGAGCACGCTCATTCGGGCTCCCTCGCACGCGCTCGCGCTCGTCCTGGCGCGGCGGCGTGCTACTGGATGTCCTCTTCGGAGCTCTTGACGATCGACCGGAGGAAGGCCTGGTTGTTCGCCGTCTTGCGCAGGCGGTCCAGGATCAACTCCGTCATGGCCACCGTATCCAGCTGCTCCAGGCTCTTGCGCAGGACCCAGACCTTGCGCAGCTCCTCCTCGGTGAGCAGGAGTTCCTCCCGCCGGGTGCTGCTCATCTTGATGTCGATGGCCGGGAAGGTGCGGCGCTCCTGGAGCTTGCGGTTGAGGTGGAGCTCCATGTTGCCGGTGCCCTTGAACTCCTCGTAGATGACGTCGTCCATACGGCTGCCGGTGTCGATCAGCGCGGTGGCGACGATCGTCAGGCTGCCCCCCTCCTCGATCTTCCGGGCGGCGCCGAAGAACCGCTTCGGCCGGTGCAGCGAGGCCGGGTCCAGACCGCCGGTCAGGGTGCGGCCGGAGGGCGGGATCACCAGGTTGTTGGCGCGGGAGAAGCGGGTCAGACTGTCCAGCAGGACGACGACGTCGCGGCTCCCTTCGACGAGCCGCTTGGCCCGCTCCAGGACCAGATCGGCGACCTGGATGTGCTCCTCCGGCGGCCGGTCGAACGTGGAGGCCACCACCTCCGCTTCCACGGAGCGGCGCATGTCGGTGACCTCTTCGGGCCGCTCATCGAGCAGGAGGACCATCAGGTAGATCTCGGGATAGTTGTTGACGACGGCCTGGCCGATCTTCTTGAGAATGGTCGTCTTGCCGGCCTTGGGCGGCGAGACGATCATCGCCCGCTGTCCCTTGCCGATGGGCGCAAACAGATCGACGATGCGGACGGTGAGGTCCCCGTCCGCCTCCAGCTTGATGCGCTCGTGCGGGAAGACCGGCGTGAGCCGCTCGAAGTCGGGCCGGCTGCGGGCCTGCTCGGGGTCGAGCCCGTTCACGGCCTCCACCCGCAACAGCGCGTAGTACTTCTCGTTGTCCTTCGGCGGGCGGACCTGCCCCAGCACCTCGTCTCCGACGCGCAGACCGAAGCGCTTGATCTGCGAGGGGGAGACGTAGATGTCCTCCGAGCCCGGCAGGTAGCCGTCGTGGCGGAGAAAGCCGTAGCCTTCGGCCATGATCTCGAGGATGCCGGCCCGGAACATCAGGCCCGACTGCTCGGTCTGGGCCTGGAGGATGCGCATGATCAACTCCTGTTTGCGGTAGCGCCGGTAGTTGGCGACGTTGAGCTCCTTGGCCATGCCCTGGAGCTCGTCCATCGTCTTCGATTCGAGTTCTGCGATCGCAGCCATACGTTCCGATCCCTTCCTAGACCTTGGTCTTCTTGCGCTCCAGGTCGGCCTGGAGCTTGCGCCAGTCGGCGAGGAACCGCTCCTGGCCAATGTCGGTCAGCGGGTGCTTGAACAGCTGCTCCAAGACCCGAAACGGCATCGTCGCGATGTCCGCCCCGGCCAGCGCCGCGCCGGTCACGTGCAGGGGGTGACGGAGGCTGGCCGCGAGCACCTTCGTCGTGAAGCGCTGGGTGCGATAAGCCTGCACGATCTCCCGCACCACGGCCATCCCGTCCTGGCCGACGTCGTCCATCCGCCCGACGAACGGGCTGACGAACGCCGCGCCGACCTTGGCCGCCAGCAGGGCCTGGTTCACGGAGAAGACCAGGGTGACATTGATTCTGATACCCTCTCTCCCCATGATCGAGGCGGCCCGGATCCCCTCCGGCGTGCAGGGGACCTTGACGTAGACGTTCGGAGCCCAGGTGGCGTACTCGCGCCCCTGGGCCGCCATCTCCTCGGCCGCCTCCGAGGTGGTCTCCACGGAGATGGGGCCCGCCGTGATCGCGGCGATTTCCCGGATCAGGGTGCGGTGATCCATCCCCTCTTTGCTCACCAGGCTGGGGTTCGTCGTCACGCCGTCCAGCAGCCCCCAGCGGTGCGCGGTGCGGATCTCCTCCAGACTGCCCGTGTCCAGGAAGAACTGCATCGTCATCGCCCCGTCGCTTCGATGTAGGCGACGTCTCCGACATCGCCGATATTCAGGAACAAGACGGTGTCCCCCGGCCGCAGGTCCCGCAGCTCGGCCGGACGGTCGTTGCGGTACACGGCGTGGTTCCGGGCGACCCGATAGGTGCGCAGGGCCTTGCGCGCGTCCTCGATCGTCAGCTGCGCCGGGGATCCCGAGACGGGATCCTTCAGGGTGCCCCGCGCGAAGTTGTAGCGCTTCAACGCATCCATCAGGACGTCCAGGGCCTGCGCCACCTCCGCCCGGGTCGCCTTCTGGGCCGGGCGGAACTCCCGGTTCCCGACCAGGCTCACCAGGCGCTTGTCCAGGGCCGCGGCCACGGAGCCTCGCGCGCTCGCCGGGATCGCGCCGGCGTCGCTGGCGTTCAGGGCCTCGGCCGGCGCATCACCCAGGCCGACGGCCCGCGCGGCGATGGTGGCCAGGTCCAGCCGGGTCACCTCCTCCTTCGGACGGAAGGCGTTGTCCGGGTACGCCGCCATGACGCCCTTGTTGAAGAACAGCGAGAGCGAGGTGGGATTGGACTTCGTCGTGTGCACGGCGATGATCTCGTAGCGGCCCGGGGGGACCGGATCGTCACTCTGGTCCAGCTGCTTCCAGCGCGTCTTCCACTCGAACTGCCGGCCCGCGACCAGGGCCACGGGCTGCTCCACAGGCAGGAACGGCCGGCCCAGCGACCACTTGGCCACCTCCTGGCCGTCGGCGGCGCGGATGATGAAGTCGTACAGCTGCGAGTTGACGTGCTCGAACTTCGCGTCCGTGGTTCCGGTATTCCGGACCGTGAAGGTGATCTCGATGAAGTCTCCCGGCTGGTAGACGGCCTTGTCGGTGACCAGGGTGTAGAGCAGAGCGCCCTTCTTCAGCTCGACCTTTCCCCGGGCGTCGGCCGTGGGGGAGATGCTGCCCAGATTGGCCATCGCCGCCACCGACGGCTGTTGATCGCGCGGGATCTCGGCGGCGTCCTTGAACGCCGGCAGGACGGCCGCACCCGTCTCGAGCCCGAGCGCCCGCACCATGAGCACAGCGAGATCCGACCGGGTGACGGTGCCGTTGGGGTTGAACGTCGTCCCCGACGTGCCGCGGAAGATCCCCTTGGCGGCGAGGCGCTCGATGGCGCGCTGCATCGGCAGCCCCTGGATATCCGTGAAGATCGCGCTCCAGGCGGGCGCCGCCGCGGCCAGCAGGGCGGCGAAGACCGCGAGCACGCGTCTGCTCCATCGAAAGCCCTTGTGGTTCGTCATGCCGTCTCCTTTATAGAGCGACCCAGTAGGGAGCATCGAATAACGATGGTGGACGCCCCGGGCGGGGGCCAGGGTGCCAACAACTCTTGCGGTCAAATCCGGGGGTGGCTTCGCTTCCTCCCGGGGAAATCCCTGCCTGTCCTGCCTTCCGAAGCATTATACCCTACATCCGCTCCGGCACGCGAATCCCGAGCAGCCCGAGCCCCGTCTGCATCACCTGCGCGCAGGCCTGGACGATGGCCATCCGGCTGGCCCGGAGGGATTCATCCTCGGCCTGCTGCACCGGGACGTTGTGGTAGAAGACGTGGAACGCCTGGGCCAGGCCGAACAGGTAGTTGGCCACGAGGTGCGGGTGGTAGCTGCGCGCCGCCTCCCGCACCGCCACGGGGAAGCGGGCGAGGTGCTTGATGAGGGCCCACTCCTCCGACCTCTCCATGGCCCGGCGGTCGATCCCCCCGGCCGGATACGGCGCCGTGCCGCGGCGCATGATGCCGCGGGCGCGGACGTAGGTGTACTGCAGGTAGGGCGCGCTGTCGCCGTCGAGGGACAGCATCCGATCCCAGTCGAAGACGATGTTCTTCCCCCGGCTTTGGGAGAGGTCGGCGTACTTGATCGCGCCCACGCCGACGATGCGCGCCACCTCATCCTTCTCCGTGTCGGACAGGTCCGGGTTCTTCTCCACGAGCGCGCGGGCGCGGGAAATGGCCTCCTGAATGACATCTTCAAGAAAAACAACCCGGCCGCGGCGAGTACTCATGCGTCCTTCCGGCAGTGTCATGAGGCCGAAGTCGACGTGCACGTAATCCACGCCGGTATAGCCGAGCTTCCGCAGCGTCGCGAACAGCTGCCGGAAGTGCAGTCGCTGGTCTGCCCCGACGACATAGATCAGCCGACTTGGGTGGTAGGTCTTGATGCGATAGATCGCCGCGGCCACGTCGCGCGTGTGGTAGAGGGTGCGGCCGTCGGAGCTGCGCAGGATGAGCGGCGTCTCGATCCCGGCGTCGTCGAGCGGCACGATCAGGGCGCCCTGGTCCTCCACGGCCACTCCCTTGCTTACGGCCTCATCGATCACTTCCGCTGAGAGCTCCAGGTAGGCGCTCTCCCCCCGCCAGGAGTCGAAGGTGACGCCCAGCAGGTCGTAGGTTTTGTTGAACTCGGCTAAGCTGACGCGGACGATCTCCTCCCACATCCGGCGGGCCTCCGCATCCCCCTGCTCCAGGCGCAGCGCCCACTCCCGGGCCCGTTCGCGCAGCGTGGGATCGGCGCGGGCCTCCTCGTCGAACTTCACGTAGATCCGCAGCAGCTCCCGCACCGGGGCCTGCCGGTACGCCGCCTCGTCCAGCCACTGCGTCATGCCGTACAGCAGCGTCCCGAACTGCGTGCCCCAGTCGGCGTAGTGGTTGACGCCGATGGCGCGGTACCCGCTGAAGGCATAGAGGCGGCGCAGGGCGTCGCCGATAATCGTGGAGCGCAGGTGGCCGACGGACATCGGCCGGGCCACGTTGGGCGAGGAGATGTCGAGGACGACGGTCATGCCTTCCCCCTCCTCCCCGCTGCCGTAGCGCGCGCCCAGCCGGGTGATGTCCTCCATGACCATCTTGCCGTAGGCGGCGCGATTGAAATGAGCGTTCAGATAACCATGTTCCGCGACGGGCTGCTCCAGCAGCCCGAGCGGGGGCATGTGCTCTGCCAGGCGGCGAGCAATCTCCTCAGGGGGCTGCCGGAGTTTCGACGCCAGTGCGAAGCACGGCACGGCCAGATCGGCGTCTACGCCGGCCGGCGGAGTCGCCACGGCGACGTCGATGGGCTCACCGAGCACCTCGCGGACCCCGGAGGCCAGCTGCGCCTGGGCCTCGTCAAACGCGTAGGTGGGCATCCACTACGGCGAGCGTTCGGCCAACGTCACGTCCACCGTTCGACGGTTGCCGTCCCGCACCAGCTCGATCCGGATGCGGTCGCCCGGCCGCTTCGTGAACAGCTCGCGGATGAAGTCGTTCCAGTTGTTGATCGCCTTCCCGTCGATGGCGATCACGATGTCGCCGGGCCGGATGCCGGCCCGTCCCGCCGGGCTGTTCTGGTCCACGTCCCGGACGATGATGCCGTGATCCACGGGAAGGTTGTACTGCCTGGCGATGTTCGCGTCCACATCGCCGCCCCAGCCGATCCCCACGAAGGGCCGCACGACGCGCCCGCGGCTGATCAGTTGATCCATGATCGCCCGCGCCGTGTCGATGGGGATGGCGAAGCCGATCCCCTGGGCCTGCTGCACGATCGCGGTGTTGATGCCGACGACCTCGCCGGCGCTGTTGGCCAGCGCGCCGCCGCTGTTGCCGGGGTTGATCGCGGCGTCGGTCTGGATCAGGTTTTCGACCACGAGTCCGGGGATCTGGATGCTGCGGTTGAGGGCGCTGACCACGCCCACGGTCACGGTGTGTCCCAGTCCGAAGGGGTTGCCGATGGCCACGGCCATCTGCCCGACGCGCAGTCCGCCGCTGCGCCCGAGCTGCGCCGCCGGCAGGCGCTCCGACGCGTTCACCTTGATCACGGCCAGGTCACTGAAGCGGTCGGTACCGACCACCCGTCCGGGATAGGTCTTGCCGGAGAGCAGCGTAACCCTGATCTGCTGCGCCCCCTCCACGACGTGGTTGTTGGTCAGGATGTAGCCGTCGGGACTGACGATGACGCCGGACCCGGCGCCCTGTTGCGGGAAGACACCGAAGAACGTCTGTACCTGCGCCACCGTGTCGATGTTCACCACGGCGGGACGCACGCGCTCCACGACCCGGATGATCGCGGCCTCCTCGCCCGCGAACGGTGTCGATGCGGCGGGCGGCGGCGTGCTGGAGCCGGGGGTGCTCGGCGCGGGCGTCGTGGGGGTCGGCGGTGCCTGGGGCGTGGCCGGGGGAGCCGTGGCGCTCGGGGACGGCCCCCCGACGCGATTCGCGAGATCCGGCAGGTATTGCGGGACGATGCTGTTGCCCAAGATGATCGCGCCGGCGACGGCGATGAGCACGATGGTGAGCAGCGCGCCGGGCGTTGTACGGTTGGTCATGTGTGCCTCCTCGGAATAACCATACCAGATGGCGGGAAGAGGGATAAAGGTGCGGTGTCGTCGGGCGCAGGTGTTCTCCGATCTGGCGAGTACGCTATAATCGAGGGACTTCGGCCACCTTCTCAGCGAGGCGATCCGTGCTCAACTGGCTCCGCCGTCCCAAGTACGGTTCCCTGCAGCGGCGCGAGATGCCGGCCGGCATCTGGGCCAAGTGCCCGCGCTGCAGTAATCTGATTTATCGCAAGGAGCTGGAGCGAAACCTGCGGGTCTGCCCGAAGTGCGGCTACCATCACCGCCTGTCCGCGGAGGAGCGGCTGGCCATCACGCTCGACGAGGACGCCTTCGCCGAGTTCGACGGCCAGCTCGGCTCGGCCGATCCGCTGCAGTTTGCCGGATACCCCGAGAAGCTGGATGAGGCCCGGCAGCGCACCGGTCGGCCGGAAGCGGTGATCTGGGGCGAGGGCTCGATCGATCGCTGGCGCGCCGTCGTCGCCGCCCTCGACTTCTACTTCATGGGTGGGTCGATGGGATCCGCGGTGGGGGAGAAGGTCGCCCGAGCCGCGGAGCACGCCCGCGAGGCGCGGCTGCCTCTCGTCATCTTCTCCGCGTCCGGGGGCGCCCGCATGCAGGAGGGAATCCTCTCGCTGATGCAGCTGGCGAAGACGAGCGCGGCGGTGGGCCGGCTCCATGACGACGGCGTGCCCTACGTGTCGGTGATGTGCGATCCGACGACGGGGGGCGTCACGGCCAGTTTCGCCTTTCTCGGAGACATCGTCATCGCCGAGCCGGGGGCGATGATCGGGTTCGCCGGTCGGCGCGTCATCGAGCAGACCATCCGGCGCAAGCTGCCCGAGGACTTCCAGACCGCGGAGTTCTGCCTGCAGAAGGGTCTCATCGACATGGTGGTCCCGCGCGCGGAGATGCGGCAAACGCTGGCGGGACTGCTCGCCTTCTTCGGCGGTCCACGGCGGGAGGTCCAGGAACCGGCCGTTTCCCCCGAGGGAGTGTCGGCCACGTGACGGCCTCGTCGCCCGACCTCGACCGCCAGCTGACAGAGGTGGAGGCGGAGATCGAGCGCCTGCGGCGCCTCTCCCGCGAGCAGAACCTCTCCCTGGACGGCGAGATCTCCACCCTGGAGGAGCGGGCGGAGGCCCTGCGCCGCGAGATCTTCACCAATCCCAGCCCCTGGCACGTCGTGCAGCTGGCGCGGCACACCCAGCGGCCGCGCCTGGTGGACTACGTCTCGGCCCTGTTCACCGACGTCCTCGAGTTGCACGGCGACCGGCTGTTCCGGGACGATCCGGCGATGTATGCCGCCCTGGCCAGATTTCAGGGGCAGCCGGTCGTCGTGGTCGGCCACAATAAAGGAAAGGACACGAAGGAGAACATCGCGAGGAACTTCGGCATGCCCTATCCCGAGGGGTACCGCAAGGCCCTGCGGGCGATGAAACTTGCCGAGAAGTTCGGTGCACCCGTCATCGCCTTCGTCGATACGCCGGGCGCCTTCCCGGGGGACGCGGCCGAGGAGCGCGGCCAGGCCGAGGCGATCGCCCGTAACATCGAGGAGATGAGCCGCCTGCGGACGCCCGTGATCGTCGTGATCACGGGGGAAGGCGGCAGCGGCGGCGCCCTGGCCATCGCCGTCGGCGACGTGGTCCTCATGCTGCAGTACGCCATCTACACCGTCATCTCGCCGGAGGGCTGCGCCGCGATCCTGTGGCACGACGCCACCCGGGCCGCGGAAGCCGCCGCCGCGCTGCGCCTGACCGCCGCCGACCTGCAGGCGCTGGGCGTGGTGGACGAGGTCCTCCCCGAGCCCTTCGCCGGTGCGCACCGTGATCCGGAGGCGGTCTTCGCCGAGATCCGCGACGCCCTGCGTCGCCAGTTGGGCGCCTTGAGAGAGGTGACGGCCGCGGAGCTGGTGAATCGGAGGTATGCGAAGTTCCGGCGGCTCGGCGTCCTGCACGAGGCCGGCGGGCCCGACGGACAGCGCCGATGAGCCAGGACGAGAAGTTCGACTTCGAGCAGATCCGCGCCGTCATCCGCCTGGCCGCCGAGGCGGATATCGCCGAACTGGAAGTGGAATCCCCGACGCTGCGCGTCCTGGTGAAGAAGACCCCGGGCGGCGTCATTCACGTCTCCACGCCGGCGGCTCAGGCCCCCCGGCCCGCCGCCCCGCCGGCCGACGCGAGCAGTCCCGACGCTCCCGCCGCCGCGGCCAACCACCTGCTCCCGATCACGGCGCCGATGGTCGGCACCTTCTACCGCGCGCCGAGTCCCGACGCCCCGCCGTACGTGGACGAAGGGGATGTGGTGGACCCCGGGCAGACGGTGTGCATCATCGAAGCGATGAAGCTGTTCAATGAGATCAAATCCGAGCTCCAGGGTCGCGTCGCCAAGGTCCTGGTCGAGAACGGCACCCCCGTGGAGTACGGACAACCCCTCTTCCTGATCGAACCCGGCCCGAACGGCGCGTGACCCGCAGGGCATGTTCCGGAAGCTCCTGATCGCGAACCGTGGGGAGATCGCCGTGCGCGTCATCCGCGCCTGCCGGGAACTGGGCATCCGCACGGTCGCGGTGTACTCGGAGGCAGACCGCAACGCGCTGCACGTGCGCCTGGCGGACGAGGCCTTCTGCATCGGCCCGCCGCCGGCCGCCGAGTCGTATCTGAACATCCCCAACATCATGAGCACGGCCGAGCTGCTCGGCGTGGAAGCCATCCACCCCGGTTACGGCTTCCTGGCCGAGAACCCCCACTTCTCGGAGATCTGTCAGGACGTCAACGTCACCTTCGTCGGTCCCGCCCCTCAGGCGATCGCGGCGATGGGGAACAAGGCGCAGGCCCGCCAGCGGATGCGCGCGGCCGGCGTCCCCGTCATCCCGGGCAGCGACGGCCCGGTGCGCAACGAGAGCGAGGCCCTGGAGGTGGCCAAGCGCACCGGCTTCCCGCTGATCGTCAAGGCGTCCTCCGGAGGGGGCGGCCGCGGGATGCGCCTGGTGCACACGCGGGAGGATCTGCGCCGGGCCCTGCAGACCGCCCAGGCGGAGGCGGAGGCGGCCTTCGGCAGCGGGGAGCTGTACATCGAGAAGTACGTGGAGGAGCCGCGGCACATCGAGGTGCAGATCCTCGCCGACACGCACAAGAACATCGTGCACCTGGGCGCCCGGGACTGCTCCATCCAGCGCCGGCATCAGAAGCTCCTGGAAGAGGCTCCGCCCCCGGGGCTGCGCGAACGGTTCCTCCGCGCCCTGGGCAAGGCGGCGACCCGCGCCGCGCACGCCATCGACTACACCGGCGCCGGAACGGTCGAGTTCCTGGTGGACCGGGACGGGCACTTCTATTTCATGGAGATGAACACGCGGATCCAGGTCGAGCATCCGATTACCGAGATGGTCACCGGCATCGATCTGGTCAAGCAGCAGATCCTCATCGCGGCGGGAGAGCCGCTGCTCTTCTCCCAGGGCGACATCGCCTTCCACGGTCACGCCCTGGAGTGCCGGGTCAACGCCGAGGATCCCAAGCTTGATTTCCGGCCGGCCCCCGGCACGGTCACCGAGTTCGTCCCCCCGGGCGGTCCCGGGATCCGCGTGGACACTCACGTCTTCAGCGGCTACACCATCCCCCCGCACTACGACTCGTTGATCGCCAAGGTCATCGCCTGGGCGCCGACCCGGGCCGAGGCCATCGCCCGGATGCGTCGCGCTCTGACCGAGTGCGTGGTCGCCGGCATCCCGACGACCATTCCCTTCCACCTCCAGGTCCTGGACAACGCCTTCTTCCGCCGCGGCGAGGTGTACACCAACTTCGTCCAGCGCCGGATCGACCTGGCCACGATATGACCTCCCGGGCCCCAGTTGACAGCCCCCGCCGCCGCTATTCAAACTCAGGCTGCAATCTCTCAAGAGCATCGGCTGCTATTAAGCCCAAGGAGAATCCGAACGTCCGCCTTTCACCTCTCAGGGTCGAACATCGCGGTCAGGGGCCACCGCGCAGGCTCATTCCCCCTGGCCCGCGGGCAAGGGGAATCCTGCTTGCGGCACCCGAAAGGAAGTATCTGCCGGCATTGACCGGCCTGACCGGAGGTGCAAGTCCATGTCGTTTCTGACGTTGCTGACGCTGGTCGCGGCCATCGCCATCGTAGGCATCTTCATCCTCACCTCGGCGATCAAGGTCGTCCGTGAGTACCAGCGCCTGGTCGTCTTCCGCCTGGGGAAGTCCATCGGCAAGAAGGGCCCGGGGCTGGTCTTCCTGATTCCGATCGTCGACCGGCCGGTCTGGGTGGACCTGCGCGAGTTCTTCCTGGAGATCCCCTCGCAGACGTGCATCACCAAGGACAACGCGCCGATCAACATCGACTTCCTGATCTACTTCAAGGTCTTCAACCCGGAGTTCTCGGTGATCCAGGTCGCCGACTTCGCCGGCGCGGCGCGGGGCATCGCCACGACCACGCTGCGCGCCGTGGTCGGCGACATCAGCCTGGACGACGTGCTGGCCAAGCGCGAGCAGATCAACCAGGTGCTGCGGGCCAAACTGGACGAGGTCACCGAGCGCTGGGGTGTGAAGGTGACGACCGTCGAGATCCGCGAGATCCTGCCGCCGCGCGAGGTGCAGGAGGCGATGACCCGGCAGATGTCCGCGGAGCGCAGCCGGCGCGCCGTGGTCACGGAGGCCCTGGGCAAGCGGGAGGCGGCGGTGACCGTGGCCGAAGGTGAGAAGCAGGCGGCGATCCTGCGCGCGGAGGGCGACCGTCAGTCCGCGATCCTGCGCGCGGAGGGCTTCTCCCTGGCCCTGGACAAGATCTTCTCCGTGGCCAAGAACATCGACAGCAAGACGCTGACCCTGCAGTACTTCGAGGCGCTGAAGTCGCTGGGGCAGGGGGAGAGCACGAAGTTCATCTTCCCCATGGAGTTCACCAAGCTCATGGAGCCCCTCACGGGGTTGATCGGGGACAAGGGGGAGAAGAAGTAGCCGCCGCCGCTAGATAATCGCGCGCTGGGTCTGCGGGTCGAAGAGGTGCATCTTCCGCATATCGACGACCACCTCGAGCGCCTGCCCCATGCGGGCCTGCGTGTGGGCGTCGACGCGCGCGACGATGGAGTGCGCGCCGGCCGTCAAATACAGGATCACGTCGGACCCCAGCGGCTCGTGCACGTCGACCGTGGCCCGGATCGTCCAGGCCGGGTTCGCGGACGGGGCCAGGGCCTTGTCCTCGATGTCCTCCGGCCGGATGCCGAAGACCACCGCCTTCCCCGCCCAGGGTCGCACCTCCCCCGTCAGTTCGGGGGGCACCTCCAGCTGAAAGCCGTCCGCGTTCACCCTGTACGTCCCGCCGGACTCGAAGATCGACGCCTCCACGAAGTTCATCGCCGGGCTGCCGATGAACCCGGCCACGAACTGGTTGGCCGGCTTCTCGTACAGGTTGATCGGGGTGTCCACCTGCTGGACGACGCCGTCCTTCATCACCACGATGCGGTCGCCCATCGTCATCGCCTCGACCTGATCGTGCGTGACGTAGACCGTGGTGGTCTGGAGGCGCGCATGGAGTTTCTTGATCTCGGCGCGGGTCTGCACGCGCAGCTTGGCGTCCAGGTTGCTGAGCGGCTCGTCCATCAGGAAGACCTGGGGCTCGCGCACGATGGCCCGACCCAGGGCCACGCGCTGGCGCTGGCCGCCGCTCAATTGCTTGGGCTTGCGGTCGAGCAGCCCCTCGATGCCGAGCATTCCCGCCGCCTCCTTCACCCGGCGGTCGATCTCGCTCTTCGCGTACTTGCGCAGCCGCAGCCCGAAGGCCATGTTGTCGTAGACCGTCATGTGCGGGTACAGGGCGTAGTTCTGGAAGACCATGGCGATATCGCGGTCCTTGGGCGGGACGTCGTTGACGCGACGCTCGCCGATGACGATGTCCCCGGCCGTGACTTCTTCCAGCCCGGCGATGAGCCGCAGCGCCGTCGTCTTCCCGCATCCCGAGGGACCGACCAGCACCGTGAACTGCTTGTCGGGTATCTCCAGCGACACGTTGTTGACCGCGGTAACCGCGCCGAACTTCTTGGTGACGCCTTCCAGGTGCACCCTGGCCACGCCCGTCCCTCCCCCGGATCTATCGCCGGCCGGCCCTGGGGTGGTCGGCCAGCCGCCGCTTCAGTTCGTCGATCACCGCGACCGGCGTGGGGTCCACGCCGCGCCGCAGGGCCAGATACCAGCTGACCAGATCGCCGGTGGCGATGATGGACAGCAGCCGGCTCACCTTGCCTTCGCCTTCGCTAACGATCTCATCGAGCCCTGCGGCCTTCCGGAACGCCAGTTCTTTCGTGATCTCCACCCGCTGCGCCAGCCGGGCCGGCTCGCGCCCCTCGCGGAGCAGGATGACGTGGATGTGCCGAGCCAGCTCCGGATCCACCCCCCAGCCGACCGTTTCGTTGTGGTTGAGCTCGGGAAAGGTGTTCCAGACGGCGAAGGTCTTGGCGTTCTCGTTGAACTGGTCCTTCCAGCGCTGGGCGGCCGGCTCCAGGAACGGCGACGAGCTGTAGACCACCGGAATCCGCCCGACCAGCGCGGCGGCGAGACTCCGGGCCCTGGCATCGGCCCCATCCGGACCGAGACGGGCCAGGACCGCCTTCAGCACCGCCACCGCCTCATCCACCTCCGCGTCATACGGCCGCACAATCCCGGCTCGGCTGAGGACGGCCAGCATCGGGAGAAAGAGGTAGGCCAGGGCCGCGCGAGGGGGCAATCCCTGGGGCACCACGACGGCGGGATGGCGCCGATCCCGGGCGCGGGCCAGCAGCGCTCCGCCTGAGGTGACGGCGACACAAAGCGCACCCCTGGCGGAGGCTTCGTCGTAGGCAGCGAGCGTTTCTTCCGTGTTCCCGGAGTAGCTGCAGGCGAAAACCAAGGAGTCCGAACTGACAGAGGATGGCGCGCGGTACTCCTTCGCCGAAGTCACAGGAATGGTGGCTTCATCATAGAGTACCGCGCGCAGCAGATCCCCGCCGATCCCCGATCCGCCCATGCCGAGCGCCACGATCTGCGCGGGACGCACCGCGGGGAGAGGAGGCTGGACGGGCAGAGCCCAGGCCTCGACGCACATCTCGGGAAGCCGGAGGATGAGCTCGAGCATCCCGGAGGGATCCCGGGCCCGACGCTCCATCGGATCGGTGAAATCCATGGACGTGATGTCTTCTTCGTCGGCAGGCGCACTCACCCTGCCGCAGGCCTGCAGGGTGCGGTTCGGGCGGGCCGAAGTTGAAGTGCTGATGCAGCCGATGAGGCCTCCGCGCGCGAACTGGCTGAGCGGCAGCGAGCTGCGGCAGTTGCTCGAGCTGCGCGAGCGCATCAAGCTTGAGTCCTTCCGGCTCCCCGCCGGGCGGCAGCGCCAGATTCTGGACCTCCTGGAACGCTCTCGCCCCTGGGCGGGGGCTCCCCCGCCCCTGCCGGAGATGTCCAGGGGGGAGCTCGTCCGTGCCATCCGGTGGCGTCTGGGGACGATCTCCCTGCCGACGGCCGAAGCCGCCGCGAAGCTACTGGACCAGACCCGGCGAAAGCGGAGGTGACCGTGGGCCGGATCCTCCGGGATCTTGTCACGAATCCGACGCTTCTCGCTCTCGGCGAGACCGCGCTGTCCATCGTCTTGATCCTGATTGGCGCCGCCGTCGCCATTCGGCTGGCCATCTCACTCGCCCGCCGCGCGCTGGCCCCGCGAGGTGATCGCTTCCTGGACGAAACCCGCTCGCGCACGCTGCGGCCGCTCGTGGAGTCGCTGGTCCGCTACGTCGTCTACTTCATCGCCCTGGTCATGGTGCTGCGTGAGGCGGGCGTGGACGCCGCGGCCCTCCTGGCCAGCGCAGGCGTGGTCGGTCTGGCCGTGGGGTTCGGTGCGCAGCACGTGATCAGGGACATCATCTCCGGCTTCTTCATCCTGGCCGAGGGATTGATCCGGGTCGGCGATGTCATCACCGTCGGCGAGCACACCGGACTCGTGGAACAGATCAGCGTCCGCACCCTGCAGCTGCGCAAATTCAGCGGTGAGTTGTGGAGTATCCGCAACGGGGAACTGAATGTCTTCGGGAATCTGAACCGCGACTTCAGCCGGGCGATCGTCGACGTGGCGGTGGCCTACGAGGCCGACCTGCGCCGGGCGATGACCGTGGTCCAGCAGGTCGGGCAGGCCTGGGCCGCGGAGCATCAAGAGATCACCCTTGGGGCCCCGGAGGTCCAGGGCGTAATACGCCTTGGGGAGTCCGGGATCGACATCCGGCTCGTCGTGACGGTCCAACCCATGGCCCACTGGGCGGCGGAGCGCGAGCTGCGCGCGCGGATCAAGGACGCGTTCGACCGCGAGGGGATCGAGATTCCCTTCCCCCGCCGGGTCACCTACGTCCGCTCGGAGGGGGCGAGCTGATGAAGATCCTCGTCACCGGCGGCGCCGGGTTCATCGGGTCTCACGTGGTGGATGCGTACGTGGCGGAGGGCCACGACGTCGCGATCGTGGACAGCCTCATCACCGGCCGGCGGGACTTCCTGAACCCGCGCGCCCGATTCTACGAGATGGACATCCGCGACTCGGCGCTGCGCGAGATCTTCGAGCGTGAACGCCCCGAGGTGGTCAACCACCACGCCGCCCAGGCGTCGGTGCCGGACTCGGTCGCGAACCCCGGTCACGACGCAGACATCAACATCATGGGGACCCTGAATCTCCTGGAGCTGGCCCGCGAGTTCGGCACGCGGCAGATCGTCTTCGCCTCCACGGGCGGGGCGATCTACGGCGAACCGGAGCGCATCCCGGTCGATGAGGCCCACCCCACCCGACCCCTCTCGCCCTACGGGATCGGGAAGATGGCCGGTGAGGCCTACGTGCGCTTCTTCGGCGGCCTGGGCATGTCGTGGGCGATCCTGCGCTACTCGAACGTCTACGGCCCTCGGCAGGATCCGCATGGGGAGGCCGGGGTGGTGGCCATCTTCGCCAACGCGATGCTGGCCGGCAACCAGCCGACGATCTTCGGGGACGGGACGCAGACCCGCGACTTCGTCTACGTCGAGGACGTCGCCCGGGCGAACGTCCTGGTCACGGAATCCGAGGAACCCGGGATGGCGAACATCGCCACCGGCGTCGAGACGACGGTGAACGACGTCTACCGCCTGCTCGCCGAAGCGACGGGGTTCCGCGATCCGCCGGCATATGCTCCTCCCCGCACGGGGGACGTCTACCGCATCGCCCTCGACATCCGGCAGGCCGACCAGTGGCTGGGCTGGACCCCGGAGGTGGCTCTGGCCGACGGACTCCGCCGCACCGTCGAGTGGTTCCGCCGCTAGGACGGGGCCTGTCGCCGCGGAGCAGGGCGGCTATTGCTGGAAGAACTCGCGGATCTGGAACAGCGCCCAGATGACCAGGAAGCTCCAGATGATCGGTACGGGTTGACGAAATGGTCGACCACCCACACGCTGTCAAAGCCGAGTTCCTCGATGTACAACCATCGGTCGGCAATCTCCGGCCAGCGGGTAAGCTGCGGTGTCCAGATGCCGAAGCGCAGGCGGCGCGACGGCGCCCTCCCCGGCGATGTCCTGTAGGGTTCTCCCATGGGAACGCCTCCTCAGAGACGTGATTTGGCGATCCCGGACTGGGCCCCTGGCCGGCGCAGTTATTCTTGCGTACGGAGTGTTGTATGCTTTACCCAAGAGGACATCCGATGGCTCAGGCCCCGGTCGGGTATTTTGCGCTGGTCCTGCACACGCATCTGCCCTTCGTCCTGGGGCACGGCCGGTGGCCGCACGGCAGCGACTGGCTCAGCGAGGTCACCGTGGGATGCTACCTTCCCCTCCTCAACGCTTTCGGCCAGCTGGCCGGGGCCGGGGCCAGCCCGCACGCCACGATCAACATCACCCCCGTGCTGGCCGAGCAGTTCGCCTCCTCGGCTTTCAGGCGCGAAGTCGAGGAGTTCCTCCGGACCCGCATCGCCGCCGCGCGCGACAACGCCGCGGAGTTCGAGCGCCAGGGACGCGCCGATCTCCTCCAGGGAGCCCGCAACTGGGAGCGATTCTACCGGCGGCGCCTCGAGCAGTTCGAGCGACTGAACGGCGACCTGAACGCCGCCTTCCGCGCCCTGCACGACGCCGGGCACATCCACCTGATCACCTGCGCCGCCACCCACGGCTACCTGCCCCTGCTGCTGCGGGATGAGTCGATCGACCTGCAGTTACGGCTGGCCGCGGCCACGCACGCGCGGCATTTCGGACACCATCCAGACGGGATCTGGCTGCCGGAATGCGCCTACCGGCCGCGGTACGAGTGGACGCCGCCGATCGGCGCCATGCGCGGCCGCCTGCGCACGCGCCGCCGCGGGATCGAGGAGTTCCTGGCCGACCTGAAGATCGGATTCTTCATCACCGACGTGCACCTGGCGCGCGGGGGGAGTCCGCTCTCTGCGTACCGGGATTACTATCCGGCGCTGCGTGTGCTGTCGGAAGCCGGCCAGCCCGGCTTCACCAATGACCGCAGTCCATACCGGCCCTATATCATCGCCTCGCGCGGCGGGCGGGGGGAGGCGGTGGCCTTCGTGCGCGACCCCACCTCCACGATGCAGGTGTGGAGCCGCGACGCAGGCTATCCGGGCGACGAGTGGTACATGGAGTTCCACAAGAAGCACTTCCCCGGCGGACTGCGCTACTGGCGGGTGACCTCGCCCCGCAGCGATCTCGGCAGCAAGCTGCCCTATGAGCCGGAGCGCGCTCGGGAGCGCACCCGTGCGCATGCCGATCACTTCGTCGGTCTGCTGCGCGACGTGCTGCGCAGCGAATCGGCGCGGATCAGTGCGCCGGCCATTGCCACGAGCCCTTACGACACCGAGCTCTTCGGCCACTGGTGGTTCGAAGGCCCCAGATGGCTGGAGGAGGTCTTCACCCGTTTGAGCGCGAGCGGGATCCAGGCCGTGGACTGCGCGAGCTTCCTCGCGCAGCGGCCGCCGGCGGAGGCGATCTCGCTCCAGGAGGGGTCGTGGGGGGAGGGCGGCGACCACCGGGTCTGGCTCAACCGCGACACCGAGTGGACCTGGGAGCGGCTCTACGGCGTGGAGGACGAGTTCTGGACGACGGCGCGGGAGGCGGTGCGGGACGCCCGCCCGGCCGTGCGCCGCGTCCTGGCCCAGACCGCACGGGAGCTGCTCCTGCTGCAGTCCTCCGACTGGCAGTTCCTGATCACGACCTGGGCCGCACGGGATTATGCGGAATCGCGGTTCGCCGAGCACTACGCCAACGTTACCCGCCTGCTGCAGGGACTGCGCCGGGCGCTGGCCGGGATCGCCCCGGACGGCGGCGAGGAGGAGTTCCTCCAGGCCCGGGAGATGCAGAACTTCATCTTCCCCGACATCGCCGCGCACGTCCAGGCCACCGTTGGGGCGCAGCACTGATCCGTGGCCCGCCCGCGTGTCCTGGCCATCATCCTCGCCGGCGGGAAGGGGGAACGACTGTATCCCCTGACACGCGAGCGCGGCAAGCCGGCCGTGCCCTTCGGCGGCAAGTACCGTATCGTGGACTTCGTCCTGTCCAACTTCGTGAACTCAGGCATCTACGCGCTGTACGTCCTCGTGCAGTACAAGGCGCAGTCGCTGATCGAGCATCTGCGCAACGCCTGGCGGTTGGGCGGCCTGCCCGATCACTTCGTGATCGTCGTCCCGCCGCAGATGCGCTGGGGGGAGAGCTGGTACCAGGGCACCGCGGACGCCGTCTATCAGAACATCAACCTGATCCGGGACTTCCATCCCGACATCGTGGCCATCTTCGGCGCGGACCACGTCTACCGGATGGACATCACGCAGATGATCGCCTTCCACCAGGAGCGAGCGGCCGACATCACCGTCGCCGCCCTCCCGGTGCCGATCCAGCAGGCCGGCGTCTTCGGGATCCTCGCCGCGGATGCGGCCGGGCGGATCACGCGCTTTGAGGAGAAGCCGAAGACGCCCGCGCCGATGCCGGGCGACCCGACCCGCGCCTACGCCTCGATGGGCAACTACCTGTTCGAGCGCGACGTGCTGGTCGAGGCCCTGGTGGAGGATGCGCGGCGCAGCACCGACCATGACTTCGGCCGGACGATCATCCCCGAACTCCTCTCGCACCGGGGCATCTTCGCCTACGACTTCCTGGACAACGCCGTGCCCGGCGTGCAGCCCTATGAGGAGCGCGGCTACTGGCGGGACGTGGGGACGATCGGCGCCTACTGGCAGGCCCACATGGACCTGCTCGGCCCGGAGCCCGCGCTCCATCTGGACAACGCGCGCTGGCCCATCCTGACCGCCCCCCATCCCGGGCCGTCCGCCCGCATCCTGGACGGTGAGGTGCAGGACGCCCTGATCGGTGAGGGCAGTCTGATCGACGGTGGGGTCGTCCGCCGCTCCATCATCGGCCGCGGGGTGCGCGTGCTGCGCGGGGCCGTGGTCGAGGAGTCGATCATCATGGACCGCACCGTGGTGGGCGAGGAGGCCGTACTCCGGCGGGTAATCGCCGACCGCTTCAACCTGGTGCCGCCGGGCACGCGCATCGGCGAAGATGCGGAGGCCGACCGGCTGCGCTACCACCTCGATCCGTCAGGACTCGTCGTCCTCCCGCGCGGGCAGACCCGATAGGTAGGATGCGCCATCTGTGCGTCCACGGCCATTTCTACCAGCCGGGCCGCGAGAATCCCTGGACGGACGCCGTCGAGCAGGACGAAGCCGCCGCCCCGTACCACGACTGGAACGAGCGGATCACCGCGGAGTGCTACGCCCGCAACGCCGCCAGTCGGCTGCTCGATGACGCCGGCCGCATCACGCGGATCGTCAATAACTTCGCGCGGATCAGCTACGACGTCGGCCCGACGTTGCTGCGCTGGCTGGCGCGCCACGCCCCGGCCGTGTACGAACAGATCCTGGAAGCCGACCGCATCAGCCGCCGGGAACAATACGGACACGGAAACGCGGTCGCGCAGGTCTACACGCACCTGATCATGCCGCTGGCGACCCGGCGCGACCGCGTGACGCAGGTGCGCTGGGCGATCCGCGACTTCGAGCGGCGGTTCAAGCGGCGCCCGGAAGGCATCTGGCTCCCGGAGACGGCGGTGGACGTCGAGACGCTGGAGATCCTTGCCGCGCACGGCATGGGCTTCACCTTCCTGGCTCCGCACCAGGCCCGCCGGGTCCGCCGGGCGGAGGGGCCCTGGAAGGACGTGACCGCACAGACGCTGGACGCCACGATCCCCTACCGCTGCCGGCTGCCCAGCGGCCGGTCGATCGCCCTCATCTTCTACCACGGGCCCCTCTCGCACGCCGTGGCCTTCGAGGGCCTGCTGCGCGACGGTCGCGCCTTGGCCGACCGGCTGGGGGCGGGCGCTCCGGACGACCAGCAGGCGCGCCTGGTCGTCGTCGCCGCGGACGGGGAGACCTACGGCCACCATCATCAGTTCGGCGACATGGCCCTGGCCTATGCGCTCGATCGAATCGTCCAATCCGGGGCGATGCGCATCGTCAACGCCGCGGCGTATCTGGCCGCGCACCCGCCGACCCTCGACGTGGAGATCGCCGAGAATACCTCCTGGAGCTGCGCGCATGGGATCGAGCGATGGCGCTCGGACTGCGGGTGCAACACGGGGCGGGGGTGGCACCAGCGCTGGCGGGCGCCGCTGCGCCAGGGGATCACCTGGCTGGCCGGACAGCTCGATGCGGCGTACGAACTCTACGGCGAGGAGATCTTCCGGGACGTCTGGGCGGCACGAGACGAGACCGTCGATCTGCTCGACGGCGGGCCCGGGGTCGTCGAGGCGTTTCTGGCCCGCCATGGACGCGGCTCCGACCCCGCCGAGCGACGCGCATCTGCCTTGCGTCTGCTGGCGATGCAGCGCCATGCGACGCTCATGCAGAGCAGCGACGGCTGGTTCTTCGACGACATCAGCGGGACGGAGAACGTGCAGATCCTCTCCCATGCGGCCCGGGCGATGGAACTCGCCCGGGCCTTCGGCCTGGAACTGGAGGACGGCTTCCTCGATTACCTGCGCTCGGCCCCCGGAAACCTGGAGCAGTTCCCGACCGGGGCGGCGGTGTATGAGCAACTGGTCCGGCCCCGCATCGTGGGCCCGCGCGAAGCCACGGCCTACTTCGCGATGACCGCCCTGGTGGGCGGCCGATCGGCCCATCTGACCGGCGCCGCCGCGGTCACCGAACTCGGCCGCACGGAGAGCTCGACGGGGTCGCACACGCTGCGGGTCGGCCGCGTCCGCGTGCGCGCCGCGGAGGTCGAGGACGACCAGGCGACCGTCTACGCCCTGGTGCACTTCGGCAGCCACGAGGTCCACTGCGCCGTCGCCCTGGGATGGGACGAGACCCGGTACGCGCAGGTGCGCGACCAGTTGCTGGAGCGGGCCGGGAAGGACGTGGTGAGCGAGGTCGTTCGGGCCATCGATCTGGCCTTCGGGCCGCAGTACTTCTCCCTCCGTGATCTTCCCCTCGAGGACCGGCGCGAGGTGCTGGCCCGCCTGAGCGAGCGTACCCTGCGCGAGTTGGAGGCGATCTACCGGCGGATCTACCAGGACAACCGGCCGCTGATGGAGTACCTGCGCGAGGCGGGGGCGGAAGTCCCCGCGCCGTTGGTGACCGCCGCCGTCGTCGCCCTGACCCGCGAGCTGGAGGACGAGCTGGGCGGGGACGGCACGTCCCGCCTGCGGCCGCGGGTCTTCGAGCTGCTGGCCGAGCTCCGCTCCTGGGGGCGGGAAGTCCGCGCCGACCGGTTCGAGCCCCTGCTGCGGCGGCGGCTGGAGGTGGCCCTGGCCGGAGCCGGACACGTCGCCGACCGCGTGGCCCGGGCCGGGGAGATCCTCGACTTCGCGGACGCCGCGGGGCTGACCCTGAACCTGTGGGAGGCCCAAAACGCCTTCTACCGTCTGATGCGCGCCGGCGGCGACGCCCCGCTCCGAACGCTGGGGGAGCGACTGCACTTCGCCATGGATAGAATAGAGTAAGGATGCCCCGCGCGACCGCGACCCGCCCCTTCGAGTTCGTGGACTGCCTGGAGCTGCGGGAGATGCTCGGCCGCAGCGCCTGGGACGAGCGCGAGTTGCTCACCGGGATCGAAGAGGTTCCCGCCGAGTCCATCTTCTACCATACGCACTCCGCGTTTCTGCGCAGCCGCTATCTCCTCGCGCCGTACCGCAACGACTTCGCCACCTGGGCCGCGATCCAGGTGCGGGACCGGGTGCTCGGCGAGCGCCTGGCCGTGATCGACCCCTTCGATTACGACGACGTCGAGCAGCTCCGCGGCGAGATCATTACGATCATCGACGATCACCTCTCCGACCTGCAGACGGTGCCGCGGGTCGTCTACGGGGAGCCGTTCGACTTCATGCGCTCCCGCCTCATCGCGGTTCCCACCGGCATGCATGCCCGCACGCTCCGCGAGTTCCGCGAGGCGCTGGCCCGGGTGGACCTCAGCGCCATCTACTACCACTTCTTCCGCGCCGAAGCCCGCCGGGGCAACTGGGAGGCGGTGCGCTGGCTGGCCGAGGACCTGGGAGAGACCCGGCTGGCCGAGCAGATCCGTCGCCTCAACCCCTACATCAGCGGGTTGGACGGGCTGCGCACCAGACTGCTCGCCCTGTGCGACGCGCAGCTCTCTCAGGAGGACCATGCTTAAGACGACCGTCTCCCTCGACGACTACCGGGCCGTGGCGCCGCAGGGCGAGATCGACCTGCTCTATCGGCTGGCCGACCACGTCCGGGGCCGGTCGCTGCTGCACGTGAACTCGACGCGCGTCGGCGGCGGCGTGGCGGAGATGTTGCACCGCTATCTCCCGTTATTCGAGGAACTGGGCGTGCCCTCGCGATGGCAGGTCGTCACCGGAGGCGAGGAGTTCTTCCGCGTGACGAAGAGCCTGCACAACGCGCTGCAGGGCGCGGAGCAGGCGTTCACCGACGCGATGTTCCAGGCCTACCTCGACACCAACCGGGAGAACGCGCGGGCGCTCAACCTCGACGCCGATATGGTGATCATCCACGACCCGCAGCCCGCGGCCTTCATCGCCTCCGCGCCCAAGCGCGGCCCCTGGATCTGGCGCTGCCACATCGACGTGAGCCACCCGCAGCGCCGGGCCTGGTCGTTCCTGCGGCAGTTCGTGGTGCGCTATGACGCGGCGATCTTCTCGCTGCCGAAGTTCGCGCAGCGCCTGCCCATCCCCCAGTACCTGATCTACCCGAGCATCGATCCCCTCTCCGACAAGAACCGTTCCCTGGAAGGCGCCGAGGTGGATGCGGTGCTGGCGCGGCTGGGCATCCCCCGCGACAAGCCGATTCTGCTACAGGTGAGCCGTTTCGACCGCTTCAAGGATCCGCTCGGCGTGATCAACGCCTATCGCATCGTGAAGAAGTACGACGACTGCCGGCTGATCCTGGCCGGCGGCGGCGCCACGGACGACCCGGAAGGGGAGCAGGTCCTGGCGGAGGTCAGCGAGGCGGCGGCGGGCGATCCCGACATCCACGTCCTGGTCCTGCCGCCCACCGCGCACTACGAGATCAACGCGCTCCAGCACGCCGCGGACATCATCATCCAGAAGTCCACGAAGGAAGGCTTCGGGCTGACCGTGGCGGAGGGGATGTGGAAGGGCAAGCCGGTGATCGGCGGCTTCGCCGGCGGGATCACCGTGCAGATCATCTACGGGGTGACCGGCTATACGGTCAACTCCGTCGAGGGCTGCGCCTTTCGCATCCGCCACCTTCTGAACAACCCGGCGCTGGCGAAGCAGATGGGCGAGAACGCCCGGGAGTACGTCCGCGAGAACTTCCTCATCACACGCGACCTGGCCGAGCATCTCGCGCTGATGGTCTCACACCTCTAGCGGCGTCTCACGCCTCTGACCCGCTGGCGACCTCGGGAGCGGCGGAGACTTCGTCCAGCCAGCCGGTGAGCCGTTCCAGGAACTGCGCCACGTCCCTGGCGTCTCGCGCCGCGTAGCGGGCCGCGGTCGCCGTGGGGGCCAGGCCGACGCGCACCGTGACGGCGGGCTCGGGAAGGGCCAGGAAGGCATCCTCATCGGTGCGGTCGTCGCCGACGTAGATCACGCCGGCCTCCTGCGCCCAGCGGTCCCCGAAGACGCGCTGCAGGATCCAGCGGACGGCCGCGCCCTTGTTCCAATCGATCTGGGGCCGTACCTCGAAGACCTTCTTCCCCGCGCGCACCGTCACGCCCCCGGCCCGCGCGGCCTCTTCGTAGACGGCCATGCGGATCGTCTCCAGATGCGGGTGCGGGGTCAGGCGGTAGTGAATCGCCGCGGAGAGCCCCTTGTCCTCGACGATCACGCCGGGCACGGCGCGCAGCCGCTCCTGCAGGCGCCCGCAGATGGCGCCGATCTGCCCGCGTGCGGCGCGCGCCTCGGGGTGCGTCCACATCCACGCCTCAGCGGCGATCTCGAGCCCGTGATTCCCGGCGTAGACGATGCCGGGGACGCCGACCCGCCCGCGGATGTCCACCAGCGACCGGCCGCTGACCACCCCCACCAGCACGCCGGGAATGCGGGCCAGGCGACCCAGGGCCGCCCGGGACGTTTCCGGCAGGACGACCTGGTCGGGCGTGGACGCCAGGGGCGCCAGCGTGCCGTCGAAGTCCAACAGCACTCCCACCCCGGAACGGCCCAGGACGATGTCCCGGATCTCGTGTCCCCGTTCTCTGATCCACCGGGTCGAGGCGCGCGCGGCCACCAGGTGCGACGCGGCGCGCAGGTGGTCGTACATCCACCGGTAGATGTCGTGGTCGGCGACGAACGCCCGGAGGTGACCCATGCGCTCCGAGCGCTCGTCGGGCGACAACGCCGCGGCCCGCGCGATGGTTTCCGCAGTGCCTCCGGCATCATAGGGGTTGATCGGCAGGGCCCAGGAGAGCTCTTCATGGGCGCCGGCCAGCTCGCTCAGCAGGAGGACGCCGCGCTGATCGACCTGGCAGGCGACGAACTCCTTGGCCACTAGGTTCATCCCATCTTGCAGCGAGCTCACCAGGCAGAGGTCCGCCAGTCGAAACAGCGCCGCCATCCCGGCCGGAGGAAGGGGGCGGGGCAGGTATACCACGGGCTGCCACTGCGGGGAGCCGAAGGCCGCGTTGAGCCGGTCGACCTCGGACTCCACCCGGCGCTGCAGGTCGCGATAGGCCTTGATCCTTGTACGGCTGGGCGCGGATTTCTGGATGAAGACAACTCGCCCGCGATACTGGGGGAAGCGCTGGAAGAGCCGCTCCAGGGCGCGCAGCCGTTCGGGTATGCCCTTGGTGTAGTCCAGCCGATCGACGCCGATCGCCACGATCTTGCCGTCGAGTCGGTGCTGCCGGCGCAATCGGGCCATCCAGCGCTCGGCCCGGTGGGAACGCGCCTGCGCCTGGAGGGCGGCGAAGTCCACGCTGATCGGAAACGCCTCCACCCGCGTCACGCCTCCGTCATACTCGACGACACCCTCTTCGCGATCCACCTGCGCGCCCAACTCCCGCTCTGCACACTCCAGAAAGTGCTCGACGTGGCGGGGATGCTGAAAGGCCATGAGGTCGTTCGCCAGAAGCCCTTCGAGGAGTTCGGTGCGCTGGGGACAGGCACGGAAGACATCCCAGGCCGGCCACGGGATGTGCCAGAAGTGCATGAGGAGCTGGTCCGGCCGGCGTGTTCGGATCAGCCGGGGCACCAGGGCGAGATGGTAGTCGTGGATCCAGACCAGGCTGTCCGGCTCCGCCTCGGCCACCACCGCGTCCGCGAATCGACGGTTCGCCGAGATGTACAGCTCCCAGGCACGCCGGCGAAACCGGGCGTGCGCCAGTGCCATGTGGCACAGCGGCCACAGGGCCTGGTTGGCGTAGCCGTAGTAGTAGCCCTCCACTTCCGTCTTCGGCAGCGCCACCCTCCGGAGGGTGTACGCGCCAGAGGTGGGAGGCACGCGCACGCGGCCGTTGGCATCTGTCACCTCGAAGTCGGCATCGCCGCTGCCCCAGGCCACCCACGTGCCGCCTGCGGCCTGGAGCACGGGATCCAGGGCGGCCACGAGCCCGCCCGACGGGCGCTCCACGGCGATGCCTTTCGCCGTCCGGCGGTGTGCGTAGGGCTCGCGGTTGCTCACAATGAGCAGCCGCCGGCCCGCGAGCAGGTCGCGGAGCGAGGAGATGACCGCCGACCTATCCATCGGCCGCCTCCAGCACCGCCATCACCTCCGCGCCGAGCAGCACGACCACCGACACCAGATAGACCCAGACCATGAAGACGATCACTCCCGCCAGCGGGCCGTAGACCAGCGGATAGCGGGCCAGCGTACGCAGGTACCAGAAGAAGCCCGCTTTGAGAACCTCGAAGCACGCGACGGCCACCGCCGTGCCCCACAGCACCGTCCCTGGTCGGAGCCGGGGCCGCGGCAGAACGCCCGGTGCCAGAAGGCACGCGGGGGACCGCCCAGCACGCGCCCGATCGAGTTGCGCAGGGAACCGGCCACGGCCGTGGCGCCCCAGAACAACCCGACGGCGCCGATCACGCCAGCAGCCTGCCGCGTCTGGATGACGCTGCGCAGGGTGTCGCGCACGAGGGTCAGCGCCTGCTCCGGAAGGTACGGCCGCATCGCCCCGATCGCCGCTTCCTGCGCGGTGGAGCTCTCCACGAACAGGCCGAGCAGCGCGATGACGGCGACGAGCATCGGGAACACCAAGAGCACGGCCGCGTATGCCGTCGAGGACGCCAGGACCAGGACGTCGTCGTGGCCGAGCCGTCGCCAGACCGCCGTGGTCAGGTGCATGGCCTGCCGCAGCGTCACGGGTGTGTCCGTTCCCTCATCGTGTGGGAGAACCATGCTCGTCTCGCAACAAACGACGACCCGGAGAGCACCCCGGGCCGTCCACGGCCTGCATGCCGGATCTGCTCTCTCGTCCGCCTACGAGGTTAGCTGTCGGGCTCGGGTCGAGAGTCCCTTACTCGCGTCCGCCGCGAGATCCGCCCCGCAATTGCTCCGGTTCCCCCGTTCCCCGGCTAGGGGATTCGGCGAAACAGCATCCGATGAACTTGACTTTGATTATAGCATCGCTGGGCGGGACGATTCAAAGGCGCCATCGAGACTTCGCAGGAGGCGGTCGCGTCGGGCGCCAACAACGCCCCACGCAGCGGTCCGGATGTCATCGTCGAGGTCGTTCCATGCCCGCTCCAGTCCGGTCGCTCGCGGTCATTGATTGTCTGGCCTCGCCGTGCTCCACGTGCCAGGGAACTGGCCGCTGTGAGACCGCAGGAAAGGGACACGTCGCCGGCGAGTGCAACTTGTAGCAGCGCAGACATCTCCCCGGCCGGTGGGAGCAACGGATGAGCGGCACCGTCGTCATGGCCCTGATCGTCGTGGTCGGCGTTCCCGCCGCCCAGATCGGGTATGCTTACCTCGTCGAGGCGATGATCCGTCCGCTGCCGGAGAAGACGCAGTGGAAGATCCGACCCTGGCTATGGCTGGCCCCGGCGCTCGGTTTCCTCGGCGTCTTCTTGATCTATCCGGCGCTGAACACGCTGTGGCTCAGCGTGAGGGACGCGCGCTCGGAGCAGTTCGTCGGCCTGGCGAACTACGTCTTCGTCCTGACCGACGGCACCATGCTCATCGCGTTCCGCAACAACCTGCTCTGGCTGGTGTTCTTCACCTTCTTCGCCGTCAGCTTCGGGCTGCTCATGGCCGTGCTCACGGACCGCGTCCGCTACGAAGCGCTGGCCAAGTCGGTCCTGTTCATGCCCATGGCCATCTCCTTCGTCGCGGCGAGCGTGATCTGGAAGTTCGTCTACGAGTTCCGGCCCGCGGGCGTCAGCCAGATCGGGCTGCTCAACGCCGTCCTGACGCGCCTCCTGCCCGGGGTGCCCCCGGTGGCCTGGCTCGTGAACCTGGCGGTGAACAACGTCGCCCTGATCGTCGTGGCGGTGTGGGTCTGGGTCGGCTTCTGCCTGGTCATCCTCTCCGCCGCCCTGAAGGGTATCGACCCGCAGTTGCTGGAGGCGGCGCGGGTCGACGGCTGCACGGAATGGCAGGTCTTCTGGCGCATCATCCTGCCGATCCTCAGCACGACGATCGTCGTCGTCGCCACGACGATGGTGATCCTGGCGCTCAAGGCGTTCGACGTCGTCTACGTGATGACCAACGGGAACTTCAACACCGAGGTCATCGCCAACCGTATGTACAAGGAGTTGTTCAACTTTCGCCACTTCGGCCGGGCCAGCGCCATCGCCGTGATCCTCTTTCTGACCACCATCCCGGTGATGGGAGCGAACATCCGGCGCTTCCGCGGGCAGGAGGCGGTGCGGTGACCGCCGCGCCGGGATGGCCGCGCCGGATGGTCCTTCACGCCGCGGTCGTCGGCGTCTGCCTGCTCTGGCTCATCCCCACGCTCGGCACACTGGTCAGCTCGCTGCGCCCGCCCCGGGAGGTCGCCCAGACCGGCTGGTGGACGGCGTTCAGTCCGCCGCTGCGGTTCACCCTGGAGAACTACGCGCGCGTGCTCGGCGCCTACAACATGGGGCGCAGCTTCATGAACAGCCTGTTCATCACCGTCCCCGCCACGGTCATCCCGGTGATGGTCGCCGCCTACGCCGCCTACGCCTTCGCCTGGATGCGCTTCTGGGGCCGCGAGGTCCTGTTCACGGTGGTCGTCGCCTCGCTGGTAATCCCGCTGCAGATGACGCTCATCCCGGTGTTGCGGCTGTTCACCGCGCTGGGGCTGGTCGGCACCTTCCCCGCGGTCTGGCTGGCGCACACCGGGTACGGCCTGCCGCTGGCGATCTACCTGCTGCGGAACTTCATGGGCGCGCTGCCGAAGGACCTGATGGAGTCCGCGTTCATCGACGGCGCGAGCCCGCTGACCGTCTTCTTCCGCCTGATCTTCCCGTTGTCCATGCCGGCCGTCGCCTCGCTCGTCATCTTCCAGTTCCTCTGGGTATGGAACGACCTGCTGGTGGCGCTGATCTACGTCGGCGGAACCCCGGCCGTGGCGCCCATGACCGTCACGGTGAGCAACCTGGTCAACTCCCTGGGGCAGACCTGGCAGCTGCTGACGGCGGCGGCGTTCATCTCGATGGCGTTGCCGATGGCCGTGTTCTTTGCGCTGCAGCAGTCCTTCGTGCGGGGCATCCTGGCCGGCGCGGTCAAGGGGTAGAATAGAGGGGCGATGCCACGCTGCACCCGCCACCCCCCCGTCGAAACGGAGCTCACCTGTGCCACCTGCGGGACACCGATCTGCCCCGACTGCATGGTGGTGACGCCGGTGGGGATGAAGTGCCCGGCCTGCGGCACCGCCCCCCTGCCGCGGATCTACCAGGTGGGTCCCGGTGCCCTGGCCGTCGCCGTCACCGTGGCCGTGGCGCTCGGCACGCTGGCCGGGGGGTTTCTCTTCGTCTGGCGGCTCGGCGTCTTTGCGATCTTGCTCGGCCCGTTCGTGGGCGGACTGATCGGCGAGGCGGCCAGCCGCGCCGCCGGGTGGAAGCGCGGTTGGACGATCGCCACCGCGGCGGCCGCGGCGTGCGGAGTGGGAATCGTACTGCTCGGCCCACAGGTGGCGGTGGCTCTGGCCAGTGGATCCTTCTCACCGTCCCCGGCGGTCCTCGGCCTGCTCATCTACCGGCCGTTCTTTCTGGTGTTCGCCGCCATCGCGATCACAGCAGCCTTCTGGCGCACCCGCTAGCTCAACGCCGCCGTGGCGTCCGTGCTCCCAGCGGCACCTCAGCCTCGGCCGGGGCGACGCGGATGCGCGCGTCGAGGACGGAGGCCCCGCGCCGATGCACCATGACCGGGTTGCAGTCCAGTTCGGCGATCTGCGGGAGATCCTCGACCATCGTGCTGACCCTGAGGACCACCTCCTCCAGGGCGCGGACGTCGTACGGCGCCCCACCCCGGTATCCCGTCAGGAGCGGATAGGTCCGCAGCTCACGGATCATCTCCGCGGCGTCCCGCTCGGTCAGCGGGGTCAGGCGCACCGCGACGTCCCTGAGCAACTCGACGGTCACCCCCCCGGCACCGCAGGCCAGCACCGGCCCGAACTGCGGGTCGTGCACGACGCCGACGATCATCTCCACACCGGCCTCGGCCATGCGCTGGATCACGAACCCGGCGAGAGGGTGGCCGGCGCGCTCGAACCGGCCGGCCATCTCTTCCGCCGCCGCGCGCACCTCCGTCGGCGCCACACCCAGCCGCACGCCGCCGGCCTCGGTCTTGTGAATCACGTCCGGAGCCACAGCCTTGAGCGCCACCGCGGCCCCGATCGCGGAGGCGGCCTGGGCGGCCTCCGCCGGTGTCCTCACCACCCGCTGCTCGAGGGCGGGGATCCCATAGCAGGTCAGCAGCGCGTGCACCTCATCGGGATCCAGCCAGCCCGTGCCCCGGCGCAGCGCCGCGGCGATGATCGCCACCGCCCGGTCGCGCTGGAGGCCGGCCAGGGACGGGACGGCGGCAGGAGGCTGCGCCCGCCACTCGCCATAGCGCACGGCCCGGGCCAGGGCGATCGCGGCGTCCTCCGGAAAGGCAAAAGACGGGATGCGCACGTCGGCGGCGCGCAGCGCGTCGGGGACACCGCGCGAGGACATGAACACCGTGAGCAGCGGCTTCCCGGGCGGCATCTCCCCCGCGGCGGCGACCAACGCGGCGGCCACGTCCTCCGCCCGCGTCACCATCGGGGGGATGAAGATCGCCACCACCGCATCCACCTGCGGATCCACCGCCACCACCCGGATCGCCTCGCGGTAGTGTGCAGCCGTGGCCGAGGCGATCATGTCCACGGGATTGGTCACGCTGGCCTCGGGCGGTAAGAGCGCACGCAGTGCGGCCTGCGTGACGTCGGACAGGATGGGGACCTCTAACCCTTCGCTCTCGGCGGTGTCGGCGCACAGGATCCCGGGGCCGCCGGAGTTCGTCACGATACCCACGCGCCGCCCCGAGGGCGCAGGCTGGCTGGCCAGGAGCGCGGCAACATCAAAGAGCTCCTCCAGGGTGTCCGTGCGGATGACGCCGGCCTGGCGAAAGAGCGCGGCCACGGTGACGTCCGAGGCGGCGAGCAGCGCTCCGGTGTGCGAGGTGGTGGCCCGCGCGCCAGCGCGGGAGCGTCCGCTCTTCACCACCACGATGGGTTTGCGCCGTGCGATGCGCCGGGCAATCCGCGAGAACTTACGCGGATTCCCAAACGACTCCAGATACAACAGGATGACGTCGGTGCGCGGGTCGGCTTCCCAGTACTGGATCAGGTCGTTGCCGGAGATGTCGGCCTTGTTCCCCACCGAGGCGAACGACGAGATGCCCAGGCCGAGCGCGGCCGCGTAGTCCATGACGGCGAGACCCAGGGCGCCGCTCTGCGACATGAAGGCGACGCGGCCCTCGGGCGGTGGCACGGGGACGAAGGTGGCGTTGAGCCTCACCGCGGGGTCGGTGCTGACGATGCCCATGCAGTTCGGACCGATCAGTCTCATCCCCGATCGGCGACAGATGTCGAGCAGCTGCTCCTGCCGCACCCGGCCCGCCGGGCCGACCTCGGCGAACCCCGAGGAGATGACCACCAGGGCGCGCACGCCCTTGCGCGCGCACTGCTCCGCCACCTCGGCCACAAAGGCGGCGGGCACGACGATTGCCGCCAGGTCCACGGGCCCGGGCACGTCAAGGACGCTGGGGTAGGCGCGTCGCCCCTGTACCTCTCCAGCCGAGGGGTTCACCGCGTAGATCGCGCCGGAGAAGCCGTAGGTCAGCAGGTTGTGGAAGACCTCCCCGCCGATGGTGCCGCGCCGGCGGGAGGCGCCGATCACGGCGACGGCGCGGGGGGAGAAGAAGGCGCTGAGCGCGTTGACCGCGGCGATCCGCTCGCGCTGCTCGAAGCGGATCCGCGCCTCTTCTCCCAGGGACGTCGGGAAGGTGGCGTGGATCCCCTCCCGGTGCGCATGCACTTCGACGGGAAAGCCGGACTCGCGGAAGACGTCGATCATCGGATGGTTCTCCGGGAGGACGTCTGCTTCGAACTCCCGGATCCCGTTGGCCTCGCCGATCTCGGCCAGTTGGCCCAGCAGGATCGTCCCCAGACCCCGGCCTTGGTACGCCTCGGCCACCGTAAAGGCCACTTCGGCCCGGTGGGGTCCGGTCGTGATGTAGCAGGCGTGTCCGATGAGATGTTGTTCGGGTCCTGCCGTGGCCACCAGGCCGAAGCGTGAGACATAGTCCACGTCGGTGAATCGATCCGCCGCCTCCTGGAGAAACCGGTCGGAGACGCCGGCGAAGAAGCGCAGCGCGCGCGACGTCGCCCCGAGCGACCGGAACATCTCGAGCAGCCCGGCCCGGTCCTCGCGGCGGATCGGCCGGACGTGGACGGTCGAGCCGTCGCGCAGGACGACGTCAGCTGCCCGATGGGCAGGGTAGGCGGTGCTTACTTGTAGGCCTCCTGCGCAATGCGCTCGATGTTCTGCAGAATGGCGTCGAGCCGGCTCGGGTTCTGGATGAAATCCAGCGTGCCCTTCCAGAAGGCGCTGTTCACCGCCTCCGGCATCAGGTCGCTGGCGTCGAACCGCGCCACCTCGGCAGAGGTCAGGATCTCCGCGGCGCGCCGGCTGAGCACGTCGGGGTAGTCATCCAGACTGACCTTCCGGTTGGGCGACAGCGCTCCGCCCCGCTTCACCCAGACGGCCTGGGCCTCGGGCGTCGTCAGGTACTTGAGCAACGCCCGCGCCTGCGGGGTGTCCTTGAACATGCCGACCAGGTCGCCGGCGACTTCTACGGACGGCGGGGCCTGCTCATCGATCTTCGGGAAGGCGAAGAAGTCGAAATCCTCGCCCGGTGTGAGGTCGGGGTACTGCTTGACGATGAAGTCCTGGATGAACGTGGCTTGGTGGTGCAGGTAGCAGCCGGGCGGATCGGTGAACAGCGGGTTGGCCGCCTCACCGAAGTTGGTGGCGAGCACCCCCTGGCGGCCTCCATACACGTACCGGGGATTCCCGGCGATCCGGCCGAACTGCTCCCAGGCGCTGCGGATAGCCGGGTCGGTCCAGGCGATCTCGTGGCGGTACCACCGGTCGTAGACAGCGGCTCCCGCCGACCGCAGGACGATATCCTCGATCCAGTCGGTGGCCGGCCACCCGCTGGCCGCGCCGCTCTCCAGCCCGACGCACCACGGCGTCCTGCCCTCGCCGGCGATCCGGTCGGTGAGGGCCATCAACTCGTTCCAGGTCTGCGGGATGCGGTACCCGGCCTGCTCCAAGACCGGCTTGTTGAACCAGATCAGGCCCTTAAGCGCCGCTTTGACGAAGACCCCGTAGAGTTTGCCGTCCACCGTGCCCAGCTCGATCCAGCTCGATGCGTACTGCGCCTTCAACGCCGTCATGTCGACGACATCGTCAAGGGCCACGAGCCTGCCGGCCCGGGCGAACTCCGCCATCTGGCCGGGCCCGGGCAGCACCGCCGCGTCGGGCGGGTTGCCGCCCTCCAGGCGCGTGGTCAGCACGGCGTTGAGGTCGCGCGTGCCTTCGAACTCCACCTTCACGCCGGTGGCGTCCTCGAAGGGCTTCACCATCGCCAGGAAGCTCTCCAGTTCGCCGCCGCCCCACACGCCGAGGACGGTCACCGTCCCGCCGATCTGCTCCTGGCGGGGAGCTTCCGCCGCGGGGCGCCGCGTGTAGTAGTAGACGCCGGCCGCGGCGACCACGACCAGGGCGACGATGACGATCCAGGCGATCGCGCTGAGTCCGGAACGCGCAAGGTGACGTGATGACATCTCGATCCCTCCTCTCAGGAGGCGGGTGTCCCGCCGCGCCGTCCCGCCATCGCGCTACCCCAGAGCGGAGTCGATCTCGATCTCCCGCGCTTCGCCGGGAGCGAGGGAGAGGGACCACAGGCAGACGCACGTCAGCCCCTGAAGCGTGCGCTCGAATCCCGCTTCCGAATTCGACACGGTCTCGAGAGGATACTGCCAGACGGTGGCGGTCGGAAAGGTGAGCCGGACCGGTCCCGGCCAGCCAGTGTCCACTAGTTCGATCCGGTCGGCCTCTTCGATCACGACCCGCTGTGTCACACCACCCGACGACCCGCTGACGCGGGTCGCGGAACTGGGATCCGTCACGGCCCAGTTCGTTTCCACGCCGAAGAGCGCGTGCAGCGGGTGCTCGCCGGCGTTCGAGATGCGATAACTCACGGCCAGGCGCCGGGAGGACCCCTGCGGGGCGAAGCGCTTCGCGATGCGCACGACGGTCGACCCGCCGTCCGCGGGCACGGTCGTTTCGCGTGCAAAGGAGGCCGCCGCCAGGGCCTGGCCCCTGGGCATGGCAATGGCGAACGGCTGCCCGGCGAAGGGAGTGGGGATCTCTCCAGAGGCGAAGGTGTCGAGGGTGACGCCCACCGGCAGCAGGTGATCGAGGAAGCTGGATCGGCGATACCGGTCGTAGACGAGCAGGCGCTCCAGATGCGGTTCCTTGACGCGGACCCGCTCGGTGTGGATCGTCTCCACACCGGGGCCGGCCGCGGGCTCCTGCGCGGCGGCGCGCAGCTGCGCGTGATAGGCTTCCCTCCGACGGCTGAGGACGTTGGCCAGGTTGATGCGGGCGGCGCGCCAGTCCCAGGCCACCACCCCCGCTCCTTCCGCCGGATCCACCCAGAGCACCATGGCCGGTGTCGAGAGTTCCACCTCGGGGGCCCCGTCCCCATCGAGGTCCGCGGTGAAGACGCTGGGGCCGGTGCGCCCCGCCTCGTCGGCCCGGGCCTCCGCGGCAATCAGGTGGGCGAAGTTGGCCCGTCTGATGTGCGGGAGGTAGACGCCGCCGAAGACGCCGTGCCAGTAGGGGCAGTTGCACTGCGCCCGCCACAGGTCGTCCAGCGCGAGTTGCCTCCTCCTCCCCGGCGGAAGGCGCCACACCTTCTCGCTCACCCGGAGCATCCTCTTGTGCATCGTGTTGATCTCAGGGTACTTCGCCAGGAACTGCCGCCAGAATCCCCCGCGCAGGAAGCCCACGGCCGGATCGCCCTGGTCCGCCAGCCGCCGCCGCGCTTCATGGTACGCGCTCCCGGCCTCCGCAGGCAGCGCCCACTCCTCCATCTCATCGTACGATGCGGTGGGCAGATACACGCGTCCGGCGGCGGGCGTGGAGGCCACGGCGCCCGGTGGCAGCACGGTCAGCCATGCGGACTCCGCCTCGAGCGCAGTGAAGAACGCCTCCATCCACCCCCCTTCCCAGCAGTGCGCGTACGTCCCGGGCCACAGCCCGAACTTCTCGCCGTCATCACCCATGACCAGCACCGGCGGCGAGGGCGCCGCGCGCGCCCGCAGGAACGTGATGACCTCCGGCACCGGCTGCCAGGGGATCAGGTAGCGCAGGGCGCGCAGACTGGGGAAGACTTTGACGGCAGCGCCGCCTTCCTCGGTGACGAAGTAGCCGGTGAGCTCCTCCTCCCGCACCCCGGCGGCGCGGAAGTGCGCGTCGTCCACGATCGTGTACTCGACGCCGGCGGCGGACAGCGTCGCGGCCAGGTGGGGTTCCCACACCCGTTCCGCCAGCCACAGCCCGCGGGGGTGCGTCCCGAAGCGACGCTGCAACTCCGTCGTCATCTTGCGGATCTGCCCGGCGCGGTCGCGCTCGGGGATGCTGGCCAGGATCGGCTCGTAATACCCGCCGGTCATCAACTCGACCTGTCCGCGGGCCACGAGTCCCCGCAGCAGGGGGAAGAACTCCGGGTGGGCGCCGTGTAGCCAGTCCAGCACCGGGCCGCTGTAGTGCAGCGCCAGGCGCACGCCCGGATGGCGCTCCAACAGCCGCAGCATCGGCAGGTAGCTCTGCGCGTAAGCCGCCTCGAAGACATCCGGGAAGTTGCCGACCGGCTGATGGTTGTGGATGGCCAGGGAGAGTATCGTGCCCACTGCGGGAGCCCTTTCGTGTCGCCTGCCGCTCTCCTGCGGCGCGTTACAGGAAGGCCACGAACCGTCCGGGGTTGAGGACGCCCCGGGGATCGAAGCGCTGTTTGATCTCCTGCATCAGGCCCAGGGCCGGCGGAGGCGGGCCCCAGACGTCGAGGTCGCGCTTCACCGCCTGCGGGGCGGCGGCCAGGACCGCGTGCCCGCGGTGCGCGCCGGCGAGTCGCCCGATCGCGGCGAACACCTCTGCGGCGCGGGAGCTCTCCGCGCGGATCCAGATCGTGCCCGATCCGGCGTGCGCAAGGTACGAGAGCCCGCCGTCCAGATCGGACAGCGCCTCCACCGCCGCGCCGACCGCGCCGAGCGGGACGGTGAGGCGCAGCAGCGCGTCGCGATCCAGCGGCAGCGGGAAATCGCGCACAGCCCCCAGGCAGGCCTGATGCGCGCCGTCGGTCACCACCTCCGCCTCCAGACCCGCGGTTGTCGCCATCGCCGTCACATCCCGGACGTGACGGTCCACCGCTTCTGCGAACCCCTCCACGGCCACCGCGGTCACGGTCGCCGCGCCGCGCATCGGGATCGGCGACGGAGGTCGGTTCATGACCGCGATCGCCGAGGGCTGCAGGGTGGAGGCGAAAAGGGTGTCCACCAGGGCGAAGGCCGCCGCGGGAGCGCCGTGACAGACGATCGTCGCGCCCCGCTCCGGCAGGGGCGCCATCTTGAAGGTCACTTCGGTGATGACGCCGAGCGTCCCGAGCGACCCCACGAACAGCTTGCACATGTCGTAGCCGGCGACGTTCTTGACGACCTTGCCGCCGGCTTTGATCTGCTCGCCCGTGGCCAGTACCAACCTCATCCCGATCACCAGATCGCGCACGCCGCCGTAGGCCATCCGCCGCGGCCCGTTGGTGTTGGCCGCGACGACCCCGCCGACCGTGGCCCGGTCGGGGCGCGGGGGATCGAGGGCCAGGAACTGGCCGCGCTGCGCGAGACGGGCCGCCAGGGCGTCGAGCGTCATGCCGGCCTGCACGGTGGCGGTGAGGTTGGCATCGTCATGCTCACCGAGCGCCGCGAGGCGCTCGGTGCGCAGTACGACGTCGAGACGCCGGGGAACGTTTCCCCATGCCATCGCGGTCCCGCCGCCCCAGGGGGTGACCGCCGCTCCGGCTTCCCCGCACAAGCGCATCACGGCCGAGATCTGATCGGCGTCGGCGGGAGTGCAGACCACCTGCGGCACCGCCCCGTCCACGGCATGCGCCCGGAGGGTCGCCGCGTCGGCGGCCACGCCGTCCGCCCCCAGGGCGGCTTCCAGATCTCTGACCAGATGGTCGGCTGTGACGCTCATGACCTCGTTCACTGACCTGATCCGGCCGCATCGGCGGCCTGACAGGCTCGATCCAGAAGATCCATCAGGTGATACACGGGCATCCCGAGTCCGGCGCGCCGCAGCCCCGACAGCAGCTGCACCATGCAGCCCGGGTTGGGCGCCACGACCGCCTCCGCGCCGGTCCGCGCGATCGAGGCCATCTTCTCGTCCAGCAGGGTCCTGGACATCGCGGCGTGCGTGAGGTTGTAGATGCCCGCGCTGCCGCAGCAGCGGTCGGAGGCCTCCATCTCCACGAGCCTGAGGTCCGGGATGGAGGCGAGCAACCGCCGCGGCTGGGATCGGACCTTCTGCCCGTGCGCCAGATGACAGGGATCCTGGTAGGTGACGGTGATGTTCACCGGCCCGAGGGGGGCGGTGGGACCAAGTTCCACCAGAAACTCTGAGACGTCTTTGACCACCCGGGAAAACCGCTCCGCCTTTTCAGCGTACTCGGGATCGTCTTTGAGGAGATGGCCATATTCCTTCATGGTCGCCCCGCAGCCGGCGGCGTTGACGACAACCGCGTCAACGCCGGCACGCAGAAAGACATCGATGTTCCGCCTGGCCATCGCCGTCATCGCCCTGGTCTCGCCGTTGTGGACGTTGAGGGCGCCGCAGCAGCCCTGATCCCTGGGGATGACGACCTCACACCCGTTGCGGCGCAGCACGCGGACGGTGGCCGCGTTCACCTCTCCGAAGAGCAGCGGCATGACGCACCCGTTGAGCAGCCCGACCCGGGCCCGGGCCGCTCCGACCGCCGGGAGCACCTCCGGGCCGGGGGTGAAAAACGTCGCGGGAATCGGGGGCAGCAGCGCTTCCATCTCACGCAGCCGTGCCGGCAGCAGGCGCGCCAGCGCGCGCAGCCCGGACCGCTGGTAGAAGCGCATCAGCCGGACGAGCAGGCGCATGCGCCGGAGGTGGGGGAAGACCTGCGTGAAGGCGAGCGCGGCGACGGCGCGGCCGAGCCGTGAGCCGGGCGGGCCCAGCACCTCGCGCGCCGCTTCGGCGATCCGCCCGTACTTCACGCCGGAGGGGCAGGCCGTCTCGCAGGCGCGGCACATCAGGCAGAGGTAGATATGCTCGGCGAACCGCTCGCCGGGCCTGATCCGGCCCTCGCCCGCGGCCCGCACCAGGTGGATGCGGCCCCGCGGCGACTCCGTCTCCAGCGCGGTCACCCGGTAGGTCGGGCACTGGGTGAGACAGAGCCCGCAGTGGACGCACTGGTCCAGCTCCGGAATCTGCAGCGCGGGGATAGGACGTCCCCGCGCCGCCGGCCGCTGCAGTGGGAGAGGGGTCGCCGGTGCCGCGGTCTCCATGCTTCAGACCCACAGCCCTTCAGGGACCTTCGCCGGCGCCCAGCGGGTCGTTTCACCGCAGGCTGCCGGCGTCGGGAACACTTTCCCCGGATTGAACATGCGCCGGGGATCGAACGCGAGGCGCACCCGGGCCATCGCCTCCAGGTCCGCGGCGGTGAACAGCCACTCCATGTACTCCCGCTTCTCCAGGCCGATCCCGTGCTCGCCGGTCAGGCTGCCGCCCACGGCCACGCAGGCCTTGAGGATCTCCGCGCCCGCGGCGATGACCCGCTCCAGTTCGCCAGGGATGCGGATGTCGAAGAGGATGTTGGGGTGCAGGTTGCCGTCGCCGGCGTGGAAGACGTTGGCGACACGGACGCCGTAGCGCGCACCGATCTCCGCCACCGCGCGCATCGTCTCCGGCAGCCGGCTGCGCGGGACGACGCCGTCCATCACGTAATAGTTGGGCGCCAGCGTCCCCAGCGCCCCGAACGCCCCCTTGCGGCCCTTCCACAGCGCCGCGCGCTCCTGCTCGTCCCGAGCCGCCCGCACCTGCCGCGCACCGGCCCGGACGCACGCCTCTTGGGCCATGCGCACCGCGCGCTCGGTATGCTCGCGCACCCCCTCGGCCTCGACCAGGAGCACCGCCTCCGCATCCCGCGGCAGACCAACCGCACTCCCGCGCTCCACCGCTTCGATCGTCGTCCGGTCCATCATCTCCAGTGCGGCCGGGACGATGCCGGCCGCCGTGATGTCCACGACGGCCTGGGTCGCGTCGTCCATCCGATCGAAGACGGCGAGCAGGGTGCGGACGCTCTCGCGCGCCCGCATCAGCCGCACCACCGCCCGGGTGACGATCCCCAGCGTGCCTTCGGAGCCGACGAAGACCCCGCACAGGTCGTAGCCCGGTGCATCCGGGACGGTGCCGCCCAGCCACTGAATCGAGCCGTCGTACCGCACGACCTCGACGCCGAGGGCATGATTCGTCGTCACGCCGTAGGCCAGGGTGTGCGGCCCGCCGGAGTTGTTGGCCAGATTGCCGCCGATCGAGCAGGCGGCCTGACTGCTCGGGTCGGGCGCGTAGAAGAAGCCGGCCTTCGCCACGCCCTTCGTCACATCGAGGTTGATGACGCCGGGCTGGAGTTCGGCGGTGCGGTCGCGGTAGGAGACGTCGAGCACGTGGTTGAGCCGGGTCAGGGAGACGACGACGCCGCCGCCCGCGGGTACTGCGCCGCCCGCCAGGCCGGTCCCTGATCCGCGGGGCACGACCGGCACACCGGCGCGCGCGGCCGCCCGGACGACCGCGGCGACCTCAGCGGTGTCGGCGGGGAGGACGACGATCTCCGGCATCGCCTGCAGGATGGATCCGTCCTGCTCGTAGACGATGACGTCCGCATCGTCCACGAGGACATGCGCGTCGCCGACGATGGCCCGGAGCTCCGCGACGAGGTCCGCCCGTTCCATCGCCTAGCTCCAGACTCCGGGGCGCGGCCGGACCGAGAACGCCGCGGCGGCGCCGTCCGAGACCGCCTCAGGTGCAGGCCCGGGCAGGAGCTTCCCGGGATTCAGGAGACCCTGAGGATCGAACGCGGCCTTGACCGTCTGCATCGCCTCCAGGTCCGCGTCACTGAACAGCCACCGCATGTAGTCCCGCTTCTCGATGCCGACCCCGTGTTCCCCCGTAATCGATCCGCCCGCCGCGACGCAGGCTTTGAGGATCTCCTCACCGGCACGCACGACGCGCTCCAGCATACCGGGCCGCCTGGGGTCGAAGAGGATGGTGGGGTGCAGATTGCCGTCACCGGCGTGGAAGAGGTTCCCGATCACCAGGTCGTGGGCGCGCGCGATCTCGGCCACCGCCCGCATCACCTCGGGCAACCGTGTCCGCGGCACCACGCCGTCATGGAGGTAGTAGGCCGGGGCCAGCCGGCCGAGCGCTCCCACCCCTTCCTTTCGACCCTTCCACAGCAGCTCACGCTCGTGGGCATGCTCCGCCGCCCTGAGCTGGCGCGGACGGTGCCGTTCGGCGATCTTGTGGACGCGGGTCATGATCCTCGGCAGGACGTCGGCGTACCCCTCGACCTCGATGAGCAGGACCGCGCCGGCATCCTCGGGGTACCCGGCGTGGATTGCCGCCTCCACGGCGCGGATGACCGTCCCGTCGATCATCTCCATCGCCGTGGGGACGATGCCGGCGGCGATGAGATCGGAGACGGTCCGCGAGGCAGCATCGATCGTGTCGAAGACCGCGAGCAGCGTGCGGACGGCCTCGGCACGCCGCAGCAGCCGAACCGTGATCCGTGTGATGATGCCGAGCGTCCCTTCTGAGCCCACGAGCAGTCCGGCCAGATCGTAGCCCGGCGCGTCCACGGCGCGGCTCCCCACGGTCACGATCTCGCCGGACGACAGCGCCACCTCCATCTCCAGGACGTGGTTGCCGGTCACACCGTAGGCCAGGCAGTGCGGGCCGCCGGCGTTGTTGCCGACGTTGCCGCCGATCGTGCTCACGCCCTGGCTGCCGGGGTCGGGCGCGTAGAAGAGGCCGTGCGGCGCCGCCGCGGCGGTCAGATCAACGTTCACCACCCCGGGCTCGATGACGGCCAGCCGGTCGCGCGGACTGATCTCAAGGATGCGGTTCATGCGCGTGAGAACCAGCATCAGGCCTCCGGCGACGGGAATGGATCCGCCGTTGAGACCGGTCCCCGCCCCGCGGGCGACGATCGGCAGGGCTGCCGCACGGGCCAGCGTCACGGCGGAGGCGACCTCCTCCGCCGTATCAGGCAGCACGACGAGATCGGGGCTGGCCTGGGCGACCAGGAAGGCGTCCTGCTCATACACGACGAGGTCTTCGGGGCGGGTGAGCACGTGGGAAGCGCCCACGACCTCCCGCAGTCGCGAGACCAGTGTCCCGCGGTCCATCGCCCTCATTATATCCGGACGAGGAAGACGGACACCGCAATCGGACCGTGGGCACCGCGCACGGGCGTGTGCTCGATGTCGGCGGTGCGGCTCGGACCGGTGATGAACGACAGCGCGGAGGGCAGCCCCTCGAGCCGGGGGAACAGGTCGAACAGGGTCGAGACGATCAGGTCTTCCGGCAGCACGGCGATGTGGAGCGGCGGAATCAGCGACACTCCCCTGGCGCGGCCGGGGCCAGCGCCCAGGACGAGGGTGCCGGTCTCGGCCACGGCGGCCTCCGCCATGGTGATCCCGGCGTCGGCCTGCGACGGGTCGTCCGTGATCCGCACGTCGCTCCGCCGAAGGGCGTCTTCGACCGGCCGGAGGAGTTCACTCTCCCAGATCACCGCGGTGCGCGCCCCTGCCGCTGCGAGGGTTTCCCGTACCTGCTCGGCCAGGGTGGCGAATTCCGCCACGCGCGTGACCTCGACGCCCGCGGCGCGGGCCCGTTCGATGAAGCGGTCGACGGGGGCCGGCACGGTCCCCCCGACCGCCCCGGCCTCGCCCGCCGGCACCTGTGGAACGCCGGCGGTGAACCCGGCGCGGCGCAGGCGTCCGAGGATGTCATCCCGCGCGCTCATCGCCGCCATCGCTCCCGAAAGGCGAACGGCGCGGCGGGCGGGAGGTCGCGGGAGGCGGCCCACTGGGAGAACGGGTAGGGCAGCCATCGCGGCCGGGGACCGAGCAGGCGCCGGGTGAAACGGACGAGGCGTCCGGCGGAGACGAGCGCGGCCGGGGAGCGCATCACCCACGACCACCCCCGCAGGAACATCCGCTCCCACCGGGCCGCACCGCGCGCCCGCACCACGCGCGGCCGGAGCTCCAGCAGCAGACGCGGCAGGTCGATCTTCACCGGGCAGACCTCGCCGCACGCTCCACACAACGACGATGCGAAGGGCAGGTCGCCTGCGGTCACCAGTCCCCGGAACAGGGGCGTGAGCACCGCGCCGATCGGTCCCGGGTAGACCGACTCGTAAGCGTGACCGCCGGCGCGCTCAAAGACAGGGCAGACATCGAGGCAGGCGCCGCACCGGATGCAGGCCAGGGCCTCGCGCATCACAGCGTCGGCATGGATGGCCGTGCGCCCGTTGTCCATGAGGACGAGGTGGAACTCCTCCGGCCCATCCGCCTCACCCGGCCGCCGCGGCCCGGTGATCAGCGAGACATAGCTGCTCATGCGCTGCCCGGTGGCGGCGCGGGGCAGGAGGGTGAGAAAGACGGCGAGGTCTCCCAGGCGCGGGACGACCTTCTCGATGCCCATCAGCGCGATGTGCACCCGCGGGATCGTCGTCGTCAGGCGGATGTTGCCTTCGTTCTCGACGAGGACGACCGTGCCGGTTTCGGCCACGGCGAAGTTCGCGCCGGTGATCCCGACCTCGGCGGCGAGAAAGCGCCGGCGGAGCAGGATCCGGGCGGCGGCCGTCAGGCGTTCGGGCTCTGCGGGCAGAGGCGTACCGGCCGCCGCGGAGAGCAGTTCCGCGATCGATTCCTTGGACCGGTGGACGATCGGCGCGATGAGGTGAGACGGAGCTTCGCCCGCCAGCTGGAGCAGGTACTCACCGAGGTCGGTCTCCGTCACCTCGCAGCCCGCCCGGGCCAGCGCCTCGTTGAGGCGGATTTCCTCGGAGGTCATGGACTTGCTCTTCACGACGCGGCGGCCGCGCGCCAGCCGAGCGATGATCCGGGCCGCTTCGGCGCCGTCGCGCGCCCAGTGCACGTGCCCGCCTCGCGCGCTGACCTGCGCTTCGAGCTCCTCCAGATACCGGTCGAGGCGTCCCAGCGTGTGCAGCTTGATCGCGTGGGCCTGGGTGCGCAGGGCCTGCCACTGCGGGACCTCGGCGATCACGGCGGCCTGCAGTTCGCGGAAGCGCTCCAGCGTCGTGCGCAGGGCGCGCTGCAGAAACGGATCCCCGAGCGCGGCGCGTGCGTTGGCGGCGAAGTCGATCGGTGCGCCGGGCCCGCTCATTGCGCCGCCAGGATCTCCGCGATGTGCACAGCCCGAACGGAGCTGCCCCGGCGGCGCAATCCGCCGTCGATGTGCATCAGGCAACTGACATCCGTCGCCGTCACGAACTCTGCGGCGCTCTCCTCGATCGCCGCAATCTTCGTCTCAAGCATGGCAGCGGAGAGCGCCGCGAATTTCACCGCGAACATCCCGCCGAATCCGCAGCACTCCTCGGCGCCCTGGAGCGTCCGGAGGTCGAGCTCCCGGACATGCCGCAGCAGCCGGAGCGGCTGCTCCCGCAGCCCCAGGGCGCGCAGGCCATGGCAGCTCGGGTGGTAGGCCACGCGGTACGGAAACCTGGCCCCGACCTCGTCGACACCCAGGACGTCCACCAGGAACTCCGTCAGTTCGTACGTGCGTCGGCCTACCTGGCGCGCCCGCGCCGCCCACCCCGGATCATCCCGCAGGAGCACGGGGTAGAACTCCCGGACCATCGCTGCGCACGAGCCGCTCGGCGCCACGACCGCGTCGGCGTGGTCAAAGGCCTCCACCAGGGCGCGGGCCAGCGGACGGGCCTCGTCCCAGAAACCGTCGTTGAACGCGACCTGCCCGCAGCAGGTCTGCGCAGGGGGAAACTCCACGGCCACGCCCAACCGCCGCAGAAGATCGGACGCGGCCTGGCCGGTGTGCGGGAAGAGCTGGTCGACGAGGCAGGTGACGAACAGCGCCACCCTCATGCGGCGCGGCGGGCGGCCGGCGCGCGGGAGGCCGCGGCCATCCCCCGGCCCGGCTCAGCGCGCACGAATCGGCTCCGTGTCCGCGGTGACCTCCCGCAGGAAGCGGGCTGCGTCTTCGGGGACAACGGTGTTGATGTAGAAGCCCGACCCCCACTCGAAGCCGGCCACCTGCGTCAGCCGCGGGGTGATCTCGAGGTGCCAGTGGTAGGCGTGGCGTGTCTCCTCGCGGTAGGGAATGGTGTGGATCATGAAATTGTACGGCGGGTTGTGCAGGCAGTGGTGCAGACGGAGCAGCGCCTCGCGCAGGGCCCCGGCCAGGGGCACCTCGAGCTCCGGCCGCAGCGCCCCGAAGTCCGCTTCGTGCACCTTGGGGATGAGCCAGGTCTCGAAGGGGAAGCGCGAAGCGTAAGGCGCGATCGCGACGAAGTGCTCGTTCTCCCAGACCACGCGCTGGCGAGACTCCATCTCCTGCTCCAGCATCGCGCAGTAGATGCAGCGGCCGTGGCGGCCGAAGAAGCGCTCCCCCGCCTCCACCTCCTGCGCCGCCCGGTTGGGGACGACCGGCAGGGCGATCAGTTGGGAATGCGGATGGGAGAGCGACGCCCCCGCCGTGCGGCCGTGGTTGCGGAACAGCAGGGCGTACTCGAAGCGCGGGTCGTTCTTCAGGTCGCGGTAGCGTTGCAGGTAGGCGCGGATCACCTCGGCCACATGGTCCGTCGGCAGCAAGCCGAGGTGGGTGTGATGCTCGGTCGTCTCGATGATCACCTCGTGCGCGCCCACCCCGTCCATGCGGGTGAAGATGCCCAGGTGCGTCCGGTCCGTCCGGCCCTCGATGCGCAGCGCGGGGAATTTGTTCGGAACGACCCGGACCCGCCAGCCGGGCGCGTCCTTCGCCGTGCCGGCGGCGCGGAAGGCGAAGATCTCCGGCGGGGTTTGCCCCTCGCGCCCCTCGCAGAACGGGCAGCGGGCTGCATCGTTGGGCTCAACCTCTTCGTGCGCGAAGTCGGTGGGGCGGGCCGCGCGCTCGGTGGCGATGATCACCCAGCGACGGCTGATCGGGTCTTTGCGCAGCTCAGGCAATACACCACCCCACAGTGGGAGGACGCATAAACGAGTTCACCTATTTCGCGCCGCGCACCCGTTCACCTACTCGCGTGCGGGCGCGGGCGTACAGCTCCAGATAGCGCGAGGCCGAGCGCCTCCAGGAGAAATCTGCCCGCATCCCGTGCCCCTGAATCCTCCGCCAGACGGCACGGTCCGCATACGCGGCCAGGGCCCGGCGCACCGCCTGGCCCAGGGCGCGCGCGTCGTACGGCTCGAACACGAACCCGTTGGCGGTGCCGGCCTGAAGGGTCTGCGGGGTTGTGTCCACAATCGAATCGGCGAGCCCGCCGGTCTTGCGCACGACGGGCACCGTGCCATAGCGCAGGCTGTACAGCTGGTTCAGCCCCGAGGGCTCGTACCGCGAGGGCATCAGGAAGAGATCGGCGCCCGCTTCGATCAGGTGGGCCAGCCTGTTGTCAAACGTCAGTCGCGCGCCGACTTCTGCTGGTCGGCGCGCCATCAGTTCCTCGAAGAGTCTGTGATAGCGCGGGTCGCCTGTTCCCAACAGCACAAACTGCATGCCGGCGTCCAGGAGTTCCTCTATGCTCTCTGCGACAAGGTCCAACCCCTTCTGGTCCGCCAGCCGCGTCACCATCCCGATCACGGGGACGTGCGGATCGTTCGGGAGACCGAACTCCTCCTGCAGCGTCGCCTTGCACACCGCCTTCCCGCTGAGGTCATCGACGGAGTAGCGCGCAGGGATGAGCGTGTCCACCATGGGGTCCCACACTCCGTAGTCCACGCCGTTGAGGATCCCGAAGAGGTCGGCGGCCCGGTCGCGCAGGACGCCGTCGAGCCCGCTGCCGAACTCCTCGGTCTGGATCTCCCGTGCATAGGTCTCGCTGACCGTGCTCAGCACGTCGGCGAAGTAGAGCCCGCCCTTGAGCAGGTTTATCTGTCCCCAGAACTCCAGCCCGCGCATCGCGAACAGCGACGGCGGCAGTCCGGTGAGGGGAAACTGCTCGGCGGGGAACAGACCCTGATAGGCCAGGTTGTGAATCGTCAGGACGGTGGCCGCCCCGCCGTCCCCGTCGGTCCGCAGGAACACCGGCAGCAATGCCGTCTGCCAGTCATTGCAGTGGATGACCTCGGGCGTCCACCCGCTCCGGTCGAGCCACTGCAGCACGGCGCGGCAAAAGAAAGTGAAGCGCGCGAGGTTGTCAGGGTAGTCGACGCCGCCTTCGCCGTAGAGGCCCGCCCGATCGAAGAAGCGGTCCTGCTCCACGAGCCAGATGGGCAGCCCGGAGTCAGGAAGACGGCCGTCGATGATCGTCCCCTCGACGCGTTCGGCGCCCAACGAGACCGTCACCGACCCCGACGACCCCGCGTTGAAGAGCCTGACGCCCCGGTAGGCCGGCATGGCCAGGCGTACCTCTACCCCGCGCCCGGCCAGCGCCGCGGGCAACGCTCCCGCCACGTCGGCCAGGCCGCCGGTCTTTGCCAGCGGGACGATCTCGGATGCGCAAAACAGGACCTTCATCGTCGCTCCCGACGCCTGTTGCGTCCCGATCTTCCGCCGATCAACGCCACATAGAGATCGTTGACGTTGGTCCGTGTGGGGCCCGTCACGATCAGGTCTCCGAGGGCGGAAAAGAACGGATAGGCGTCGTTGTTCGCCAGCGCCGCGACGGGATCGAGGCCCCGCTCGCGCGCCCGATCCATCGTGGTTCCATCGACCATGGCGCCGGCGGCATCGGTCGGGCCGTCCGTGCCATCTGTACCGAACGCGCCGATGAGGATGTGGGGCCGATCCCGGATCGCCTGCGCCGCGGCCAGGACGAACTCCTGGCAGCGTCCCCCGCGGCCCTCACCGCGCACCGTCACCGTCGTCTCCCCTCCGGCCAGCAGGCAGGCCGGAGGTCGCAGCGGGACGCCCTGGTCCTGCGCGCTGCGGGCGACGGAGGCGAAGACGCGCGCCGCCTCGCGCGCCTCGCCTTCCAGGGAGGTCGTCAGCAGCAGCGTCCGATACCCCCGGGCGCGGGCATCCGCCGCCGCGGCGCGCGCGGCGTGCTCGTTGCTGCCGACCACGACCGTGTGCACCGTTCGGAAGACCGGATCCCCCGGCTTCGGAGTCTCAGATATTTCACCCCGGACGCCGCGCCGCAGAAGGTCGAGGGCATTCTGCGGGATCTGCGCCTCGAGCCCGTACCGCCGGAGAATCGCGAGGGCCTGCTCGAAGGTCGTCGGATCGGGCACCGCCGGCCCGCTGGCGATCGCGTCCAGGGGGTTACCCGGTACATCTGAGAGGATGAGCACAGCCACCTGCGCCGGCGCGGCCGCTTCGGCGAGCCGGCCGCCCTTGATGCGCGAGAGGTGCTTGCGCACGGCATTGATCTCCTGAATGGTCGCCCCGGATCGGAGCAGCAGCTCGGTGAGCCGGATCTTCTGATCCAGCCCGAGCCCGGGTGTGGGCGCGGGCAGCAGGGCTGATCCTCCGCCAGAGATCAGGCAGATCACGAGGTCGCCTTGTTCGGCCCGGCGGGCGATCTCCAGGATCCGTTCCGCCGCCTGCAGGCCTGCGTCGTCGGGCAGCGGGTGCCCGGCCTCCACGACCTCGACGCGCCGCAGGGGGACGGCGTGGCCGTACTTCACGCAGATCAGTCCGCCACTGATGCGGTCGCCGAGGATCTCTTCCAGCGCCGCGGCCATGGGCGCATCGGCCTTGCCGCCGCCGATGACGTAGATGCGCCGGAGGCGCCGCAGATCGTAGGCGCGGCCACCGAGGCGAAGGAGCCCTCGGGAGATCCGCACCGCCCGACGGACGGTGGCGGCGGGCTCGACGGCGTCCACCGCGGCGGAAAAGATCCCGGTGAGGTCCCGGCGGAGCTTCCCCGGCGGGGTCAGATCACCCACAGGGGGCTGCTGCCGTTGGCGCGAACGGCCTCGATGCGCACGCCCGTGAGCCCTTCCTCGGCCAGGCGCAGTTGCACCGTGTCGCGGGCCAGCGGCGTGAGGTTGTTGATGTCGCTGAGGTGCACCAGGGCCACGGTGCGAGTGCGGCGCGCCGCCGCCGCGAGCGCGACCTGCGCGGCCGCGTCGTTGCTGAGGTGCCCGATGGGGCTCACGATGCGGTTCTTCAGAAACCACGGATAGGGACTGACACCCAGCAGGGCCAGATCGTAGTTGGCTTCGATCAACAGGACGTCGGCCTCCGCCGCCCGCTCCCTGACCTCGTCCGTGGCCTCGCCCAGGTCGGTGGCCACGCAGACGTGTGCCGCATTCCCCGTGACCACAAACCCGACAGGTTCCACGGCATCGTGCGACACAGGGAACGCGTCTACCGTCAGGTCCCCGACGCGGAACGGGCGCCCCGTGGCGAACCGCTCGATCTGCGCCTCCGCCAGCATCGTCCCGGCTCCCCGGATCGTCCCCTCATTCGCGAGAACCGGGATGTCCAGCGCCCGAGCCAGTGCCGCAGCCCCGCGCGCATGGTCGTCGTGCTCATGCGTGAGCAGAATGGCCCGCAGGGGGACGCCGTCGGCCGCCGCGCCCAGCGCACGGAGCAGGGCTTCCGCCGCCAGGCCGGCATCGATGAGGAGCGCGGTGCCGCCGGAGGCGATCCAGATGGCGTTGCCGCTGCTGCCGCTGCGAAGGACGCGAATGTTCATGCGGGGCGCAATCCCTACCCTAAGAGGGTTAAGCCCGTCCCCGTCCTCTTCCTACCGAACACGGCGATCGCGATTCATCGCGTCCCGACCGCCTCCACGGGGGTGATCAGCAGCGCCGGCTCTCGGAGCACCTCGGCGGCGCGGGCCAGGGCGTCGAGCGCCGCCGCAGCCGAGCCGTCGGGAATCGCCGTCCCTCTCGGCGGCCGGACGGTGATCACCGGGACATCGGCGTCGGCGGCGATGCCCGCCAGGGCCTTGGCTTTCGCGACCGCCGCCTCGAAGTCTCCGACCGCATCGATCAGCCCGAGGGCATGGGCCTGCCGGCCGGTATACACATGCCCGCGGGCGATCGTTTCGATCGTCCCCGCATCCTGTCGTCGCGAGGCGGCGACCCGTGCGATGAAACGTGTATAGATCTCCTCCATCCATCCGCGCAGAAGCGTCCACTCATGCTCGCTGAAGTCCGTGAACGCGGAGAACATCGCCGCGGTCGCGCCGCGTGTCACGATCTCCCGGGCCAGTCCGAGGCGCGTGAACAGGCCCTGCGCGTTGAACTTCCCGCTCACCACACCGATCGATCCCGTGAGCGTCGTCGCGCTGGCCACGATCTGCCCCGCGCCGCAGGCCACGTAGTACCCGCCGGAGCCGGCCACGTTCCCCATGTAGACCACGACGGGCTTGCGCCGGTGGACGCGGGACGCCTCGCGCCAGATCATCTCGGAGGCGATCGCCGATCCGCCGCCGGAGTCCACGTGGAAGACGATCGCCTTCACCTGCGGATGGCGCTCCGCCGCGCGGAAGGCGCGGGCCACCGTCTCGTGCCCGGCCAGGCGGCGGCCCAGCAGCGGGACCGGCACCGGGAGGTCGCGGCTCTCGCCGGCCACGATGGCGCCCTCGAGCTGCACGACGCCGATCGCCTGGCGCAGCATCCCGCGCCAGCGGTACGGCAGCCGCAGACGCGCCCGCGCCTGAGGCCAGGGGAGGATCCGCGCCGGGCGGGAGCCACGCCCGAGCCGCTGCGGGAGGTCATCTTCGAAGGCCAGGTCATCGACCAGTCCGCGCGCCTGCGCGGCGGGTCCCGTGAGCAGACCCTGATCGACCGCCGCGCGCACCTCGTCGACGGTCAGCCGGCGCGAGCGCGCAATGGCGGTGACGATCTCATCGTAGTGACCGTCCACGAGCGCCTGCGTCATCTCCCGCTGGGGTCCGGTCATCTGCGGGTAGAGGAACCGGTGCGAGGCGGTCTTGTACTCGGCGATATGATGAAACTGCGGCAGGATGCCGGCCCGGTCGAGCGCCACCCGCAGGAACGTCACCTCGGTGCGCGGACCGTGCAGGGCGAGCTCGGCGCCCTCCGGGACGACGAGTCGCTCCGCGGCGCTGGCCAGCCAGTACCCGTGCAGGTCCGCCGTCGCCACATAGGCCACCAATCGCTTCCCGGCGGCGCGGAACCGCTCCAGCGCCCCGCGCAGGCTTTCCACGGCGGCGGCTCCGCCGCGCAGGTCGCCGATCTTCAGCACGACCCCCTGCACCCGGCGGTCGCGGGCCAGCCAGCGCAGCCGCTCCCGCCACTCCTCCAGGCTCTCCTGCGGCGCTGGCGCAAACGGATCGGGAAGGTACCGCCGCAGCACCCCGGCCGGGACCGGGCGCCGTTCCGGCAGGGTCCCGGCGGCGGTGAGCGTCACGAACTCCGCCGGCGGGAGCAGCGAGGCGATCAGGTTGCGCACGGCGCGGACGGCGTTGACGAGCAGATCGATCACAAGCAGGACGGGGCTCATGGGTTCTCCTCAGTCATAGCCCAGCTCACGCAGCCGGGCTTCGTCGATCCCGAAGTGGTGCGCCACCTCATGAACCACGGTCCGCCGGATCTCCTCGGCGATCTGCTCCTCGGTCTCACAGGCGTCCTCGAGCGGTCCTTTGAAGATGGTGATCTTGTCCGGGAGCAGCGGGTCCGCGGTGACGCCGCGCTCCACGAGCGGCGTCCCCTCATAAAGGCCGAACAGCCACTCGTCGGGCCGGAGCCCCAGCCGGTCGTACTGCTCCTCGGTCGGCCACTCTTCGACCACCACGTCGACGTTCCGCATCTGCGCGGCGATCAGGTCGGGGATCCCATCCAGCGCCCGCGCCACCAGGGCTTCGAACCGGCGGCGGGAGAGCTTCATCGGCGCAGACGCACCAGTTCGAGCCGCCGGCGCCGCGCGGCCTCCGGCACGGGGCGGGGGCAGGCGCCGCACGACCCGTGGTTCAGGAAGATGACGTCGCGGCGGATGAGGAACAAATCCCGCACAGCAGGGGTATTCCGATCGGCGTCACGCTTCCCCTGCGGCCGGTCTGCCCGTCGGCCACGCCCAGGCCTGGGAGGACCGGCGGGGCGCCGGTGCGGCAGCATTATCTGCGCGATGCGCCGGACGCCGCCCTCGCCGGCCGGCTGCCTGCCACGGCGGAAACCAAACCGGTCGGCTGCACCATCAAGTGGAAGTGAATCTGACGCAGTCGAACGACTCCCCGCAGGGCCGTCGGGGTCCCCGGCGGCCCTGTGCCGCATTTGGCAGTCCCCCTATTCCCCGCGTCACAGCCCCAAACGTCCGCACCGCGTACGATCAGCATCAGCCGGTGCATTCTGAGACCCGCGCTGCGGGGTCTCATCCGGAAAGGAGGTGACCATAATGAAGCACGCAGTTGGCCTGGTGCTCGCCCTGGTGCTCCTGACGGCGTCGGCCGCGTTCGCCGGTGAGCTGTCAGACATTCAGCGCCCGGTGGATGAGCAGGCGATGTATACCGCGCCGGGGTTCTCGGGGACCCTGGAGGCCGCCGCGGAGGACGAGGAGGAGGCTGTCGAGGTTCATCGGTTGGAGGAGATCTAACGTCGAGGAGGTCGCGGCGTGAGTAGAGACTGATGGTGGAGGGCGGCCGCGCAGCCGGTCCCCCTCCACCGCAAGCCCGGAGGGACCACGACACGAGGGGTTTTTCGGCAAAGGAGGTGAGGCTGATGGCACCGTCGTTCGAGGTCTGGCAGTCGCCCGGAGGGAAGCGGTGGGCGGGGGAGGATCAGGAGGAGGCGATGCTGGTCGCGAGGCGGTCGCGCCGCGCCGGCACGGTCACCGAGCTGGCCGAGGTCTTCAACCCCTCGGGTGAGCTCCGTCTCCGCCGCCTCGCCCACTTCGACGACCGCGTACGCGCCGACCGGCCACTCTGACACCGCCGGAGGCGCGCAGGCATGTCGTCGCTCGATCGCCCTGATCGACCGATTGTCGAGTATGATCGGTCGCTCGCGACTCCAAACTACACATCATAGTACAGGTGGAACTCCGCCGGGTGCGGCCGCATCCGCACGAAGTCCACTTCCTTCAGGCGCTTCTGCTCGATCCAGGTCTCGATCAGGTCCGGCGTAAAGACTTCCCCCTCCAGCAGGAAGGCGTGGTCCGCCTCCAGTGCCTCCAGCGCGGCGTCCAGGGAGCCCGGCACCTGACGGATCCTGGCGCTCTCCGGGCCGGGCAGTTCGTACAGGTCCACGTCCATCGGATCGCCGGGATCGATCTGGCGGCGGATACCGTCCAACCCGGCCATGAGCATGGCGGCGAAAGCCAGGTAGGGGTTCGCGCTGCCGTCCGGAGGCCGGTACTCGATCCGCTTGCTGCGCGGGCTGGTGGAGTAGACGGGGATGCGCACCGCGGCGCTGCGGTTCCGCATCGAGTAGACCAGATTTACCGGCGCCTCGTACCCGGGGACCAGCCGGCGGTAGCTGTTCGTGGTCGGCGCGCAGAACGCCATCAGCGCGTTGCTGTGGGCGAGCAGGCCCCCGATGTACCAGCGCGCCACCTGGCTGGTCTGGGCGTAGCCGTGGGGATCGAAGAACAGGTTGACCCCGTCCTTCCACAGGCTCTGGTGGCAGTGCATGCCGGAGCCGTTGTCGCCGAAGATCGGCTTGGGCATGAAGGTGGCGGTCTTGAAGTGCTCGCGCGCGTACATCTTCACCAGGTACTTGTACATCATGACCTTGTCGCCCATGTCGGTGAGCGTGGAGAAGCGCATGTCGATCTCGCACTGCCCGGCCGAGGCCACCTCGTGGTGATGGACCTCGACGTCGATGCCGGCCTCCTGCATCTTGAGCACCAGGCCCGAGCGGAAGTCCTGCAGGCTGTCCGCCGGCGGAGCCGGGAAGTAGCCTTCCTTGTGCCGCGGCTTGTGCCCCAAGTTGGGCTTCTCGTCGCGGCCGGAGTTCCAGATGGCCTCCGCGGAGTCCACGGCGTAGAACGCCTCGTGCTGGCTCAGGTTGTAGCGCACGTCGTCGAAGACGAAGAACTCGGCCTCCGGCCCCCAGTAACTCGTGGTGGCGATGCCCGAGGCGGAGAGGTACCGCTCGGCCTTCTGCGCGATGTAGCGGGGGTCGCGGGTGTAGCGGGCGCGCGTGACCGGGTCGTAGACGTCGCAGGTCAGCAGCAGCGTCTTCACGCGCAGCAGCGGGTCGATCGTGGCGGTGCCCGCGTCCGGGAGCAGGATCATGTCCGACTCGTTGATGTGCTGGAAGCCCCGGATACTGCTGCCGTCGAAGCCGACGCCCTCCACGAACATGCTCTCGTCCAGCTCGGTGACCGGCGAGCTGAAGTGCTGCGTGGTGCCGGGGAGATCGGTGAACCGGAAGTCCACCATCTGGACGCCCTGCGCCCGGCAGAACTCGATCACCTGGGACGGATTGGCGATCGCCCGGTCGGAGATATGGTTGCGCACCTGTTCCGTCATCGGCCCCGCCTCCCCATGATCTGCAAACGCAAAACGGCGCCTCCGCGTGGAGGGCGCCGTGGCCCGAACACCTATTCGCAATCTCGTCGCCCATGATACCAGCCTGATCTCGACGCGGTCAAGCCCTTCTTGGTCTGGGATGGACCCGCCTGCGGATGGCGCCGCGGGCCTGCGCCTCACCCCGGCGGCCGGAGCCCAGGCGGCGGATCAGGTACCAGGTGCGCAGCGCCGGACTCGGCGCCACCGCTTTCATCCCCCCGTCCAGGGCAAGGTCGGCCTTCTCGTCACACCTCGCCCCAGAGCACGTTTCATCGGCCCGGGACAGGAATCCCCGGCACCGACCGGTGCGTTTGGACGAAGTAGCCGATAGGGGAGTCTCATCGGGAGGTCCAGAGATGCCGGACTACACCTACCTCATCGTCGGGGGCGGGATGACGGGCGATGCCGCGGTGCGCGGCATCCGGGAGGTGGACGATCGGGGCAGCATCGGGATGATCTGCGGCGAAACGCATCATCCCTACAACCGCCCGCCCCTGTCCAAGGGGCTGTGGAAGGGACAGCCCGAGGAACAGATCTGGCGGGACACCGAGGCGCAGCGCAGCACCGTCCACCTCAATCGCCGCGCGGTGGGCCTCGATCCGCGAGAACGCACGATCACAGATTCACGCGGCGAGGCGTACCATTATGACAAGCTCCTGTTGGCCACCGGCGGCTCGCCGCGTCGCCTTCCATTCGGAGACGACCAGATCATCTACTTCCGCACCTACGATGACTATCAACAGTTGCGCGCGCTCAGCGCACGCGGGCACCGTTTTGCGGTGATCGGCGGCGGCTTCATCGGCTCCGAGATCGCCGCGGCCCTGGCCATGAACGGCAAGTCCGTGACGATGCTCTTCCCCGAAGATGGCGTCGGCGCCCTGATCTTCCCGCCGGGATTGACGCGGTTCCTCAACGACTACTATCGCGACAAAGGCGTCGACGTCCGGCCGGGTGAACTCGTCGTCGGCGTCGAGTCGAAAGCGACCGCCACGGTGGTGCGGACGAAGAGCGGGGCCGCCATCGAGGTGGACGGCGTCATCGCAGGGATCGGGATCGAGCCCAACATCGCGCTGGCCCAGGCGGCCGGCCTGCACGTGGACAACGGCATCGTGGTCGATGAGTTCCTCCGCACCGACCGGCCCGAGATCTTTGCCGCGGGGGACGTGGCGAACTTCCTCAACCCGGCCCTGGGGACGCGACTGCGCGTGGAGCACGAGGACAACGCCAACGTCATGGGGACGACGGCCGGCCGCAACATGGCCGGGCGGAGCGAGCCGTACCACCACCTGCCGTTCTTCTATTCAGACCTGTTCGACCTCGGGTACGAGGCGGTGGGCCCGCTCACGAGCCGTCTGCAGACGGTGGAAGACTGGAAAGAGCCGTTCCGCGAGGGCGTCGTCTACTACCTCCAGGACGGGCGGGTGCGGGCCGTGCTGCTGTGGAATGTGTGGGAGCAGGTGCCGCACGCGCGGGAGCTGATCGCCGAATCCGGGCCGTTCACGGCGAAGGAGCTCAAAGGCCGCCTGCCCGCCTAGGGGGTTCGTGGCCCAGGCCTGGATCCAACCCGATCGCCCCCGCATCACGCGGTCCGGCCTCTTCCTGGCCGGCGCGGTCCTGACGTTCCCGCTCGTCGCGGCATTCGTCGCCCTGGCCGCGCCCAGGCTCGCCGCCCTGCAGCACCGCACGACCGTCGTCCTTGCCGCAAACCATCTCGTCACCCTCGGGTGGGGGACGACGATCGCGCTCGGCGCGCTCCATCAACTCCTCCCCGCCGCCGCGGGGGTGCGACATGAGCCCGGCCGCGTCGTCGTGGCGCAGTTCGCGACCCATCTGGTCGGGGTCGTGCTGCTCGCCGTGGGCTTCTGGTGGCGAGCCACCCTCATCCTCATCACCGGCGGCAGCGCGATCGTGGCCAGTGTGCTCACCAGCGCCGTAACCGCGGCCTGGGTCCTGCGGGCCCGTACGCGCTGGAACGACTCCCTCACGATGCTCGTCGTGGCGATCGTCTCTCTTGTCCTGGTCACGGCGTGGGGACTGCTGCTCGGATTGAACTGGCGCTACGCGTTCGACCCGGTGCTGCTGCGACCAGTGGGCCTGACGGTGCACCTCACCCTGGGCCTCCTGGGATGGTTTACCTGCCTCATCGTCGGCGTCTCGTACTATCTGCTGCCGCGGTTCACGACCAGGCGTTCG
>Ga0209172_10000662_pt1 | contig 90417 bp, 93 predicted proteins | sample LarsenN4metaG_FD_184113 | JGI IMG/M metagenome (GOLD analysis project Ga0209172, IMG submission 184113) | Hot spring sediment bacterial and archeal communities from British Columbia, Canada, to study Microbial Dark Matter (Phase II) - Larsen... ... | reverse complement strand
CACATCCGCCATTTCGGACCCTTTCCCGCCGAGTCTCCCTCTGGCTGTATTCTCGCAGCCGAGTGCTTGTAGCGGCCAAGCCAAACCCTCGTCCGAGACCTTCAAAAGAGCGCTTTATCAAGTATTTTACTCTCCTTAAGTAGCCATACCCAAAGAAAAAATCCCCCTCCCCTGTCGGGCCAGCCTCAAGGGAGGGGGACCAGCGACTGTCTTCTCCCCCCAGGCCCCGCCCGTTCCGCCATGCCGCGCAAGGAACGAGGTTCCCGCAGGGGAGGAAACCCGAGGTGACTTATTCGATGTATCCCACCTTGTATTCCAGTTTCATCTTCTCTTCGGGCCACCATTTGGTGCTCATCTGCTCCTTCCCGGGATACACATCTTTCCCGCTAATCTTCTCAACGATGAGCTCCAGGAAGTGGAAGGCCGTGAGCTTGTACTTCGTGATAGCCTCCGGGGGCAGGAGGACCGCCAGGCCGGACTCCTTGGAGACCTTCCATTCAAAGTGCTCGTTCGGGGATGCGGTCTTCGCCCCGGTGCCATCGTAGATCGCCAGGATCTTTCCCGACACGGTATCCCCGGGCTTTACCTTGTATTCCTCGTACAATTCGTCCGAGATGTGCCACCACAGGGCCCGGTCCCCCGTCTTCACGTACCCCTTCACGAGAACGGGATCGTACCCGCAGACACCCACACGGCATTTCTCAGGCATGTCTACCCTCCTTTTGCCGGAAACGACTTCGCCTCCGCCTCCCCCACTGCGTTGCGCAGCTCCTCGACCTGGTGGTAGCAAAAGGCAAGGAATTCTTTTGCCTCAGGTCCGCTAAGGTACTGGCACTCGTACAGCCTCTTTACGTAGGGGTAGACGTGGGTCTCGATCTCCTCCAGGAAGTCTCGGACCAGATACTCGCCACCCCCTTCGGACGGTGCCCACCCGAGATAATCCTTCTTCCAGGTGAGGACCATCCCCTTGAGGATTTCCACCTCGCGTTGGACGTTTTCCTCCATGCCAATGCCCTATCGGAATCTCTCCGGTTGATAGGGCACATACACACCCTTTTCAAAGGCATAACACTTCTTGACGATATTGAAGTCGGTAATGCACCAGAAGAAGGGCCAGTGGAGCTGCGAACACCAGCCGATGGTGTCGGCGGGCGGGAACTTGGAGCCCTTCAGCACCGGCTTGAAGTGCTTGCAATCCCAGCAGATATGCCCCGTGTCCCGACCGAACTGCGGGACCAGCACCGTCGCCATGAATTGATCAGGCGTCAATTGTTTTGCCTCGGCCATGTGGCCCTCCTTTCGCTTCTCAACGGCGGAGACAGCTTTTGGAACAACCGGGGTGACCGGCGGAGCAGCGACCTCGGGTACCCGCTTGACCTTGGCTCGGATAGGCTTCTTCGGGGTCGCCGGCTTGGCCCGAACCCTGGGGCCCTTCTTGGCGGCTACGGGTCGAACCTTGGAGCCAGCCGACTTCGCCCTTTGCGGCTTGGTTCTGGACCCTTTCGGACCCGCCTTTCGCTGACTAGCGCGCTTTCCCCGACCCCCCCCGGTGCCTCGCCGCTCGGGCATCTACACTCCGCTTCTCGCTCCTACCAATCCTTAACCTTGCCGTTTACCAGCTTCTCCTCGTACTCCTCCCATAGGTCAGGAGATAGCTGCGCAATGTCCCACTTGTAAGGGAAGCTTCCGGCGACGCCCGCAGACGGTGGCTGAGGTCTCCACCCCCGCGTCGGTCTCCCCCGGATGCTGAACTTCACCATGTCGGCCTTCCCCAGGTAGATGTCCCGGGGCAAGCACTCGAAGGGCCTCGTCCTGCCCTGCACTCCCGGATAGTAGGCTCGGTAGCCGTCCAAGGGCTTGTCCGCATACAGGGGGCTGGTGTCCGGCTTCTCGCCAGGCTTCTCATCCGGCCCCTTGTACATGAAGCCCTGGATCATGTGGATGTAGTAGACGGTCCCGCATTCGGCACAGTTGACCTTCCCTTCCCAGTTCCAGAAGCAGTACGGGTCCAGGTAGTTCACCGTGTTACAGGGTTTCCCACTCACCTGTTTCTTGCACCAGATCACATCGCACACGGTGTTCCCTCCTTTCAAGCATCTAGCCGCCAGCCATCAGCTGTCAGCCACAACCCCCACCCGCCCCTCCCCCTCGCAGGGGGAGGCGAGATGGAAGTGGGGGCTGACCGCTGACGGCTGAGCGCTGATCGCTTCTCTTAGATCCACGCCTTGGCGTACCACTCCTCGACCTTGCTAATTGGAATGCCCAGCATATCCCGGTAGATCTTGACATTGTCGCCACCCACCGGCCGCCAGATCCAGTTCGTCCGCCGAGGCGTCTTCGACATCATCCCGACACTGTGGCCACTTTGCATCAGCACATCGCCGAAGAGCGGGTCCTCCAACCACCGAAGGGTCCCTCGCGCCTTGTAGTGCCCGGCCTCGTAACACTCCCGGTGGTTCATCAAGGGCGAGGCCAGGATCCCGGCGTCCGTCAGTTGCTTGACGACCGCCGACCTGGTCTTATCGGCGGCCCACTTCTCCAAGGCCGTGTAGATCTCGACCTGGGCCAGGGCCTCGACCCTGTCCTTATGCGTCCGATACTTCTCGTAGAGGTCTTTCCGCCGGATGATGCTGCAGAGCTCCTTGAAGTCCGTATCCTGGAAGGCCGAGACCATCGCGTACCGAGCCTCCAGCCGCTCCTGCGGGTTCTTGGCATCGGGGTAGTCGGACTTGCCGCACAGGATGATCCCGTGGACGCAGAGCTGGGTGTCCCAGTTCCCCCACCGCTGGCGGACAATGCCAAACCGCCCGTAGATCGGCACGGAGTACCCGGAGAACCTGGTCGGGGTCTGCACCTGGGAGAACTCGATCATGGTGCCGAGCCCGGTCTTCCGCCGCCAGTGAATCGCCGCCAGGACTCCGTAGGTGATCAGGGTGCCCGAGGCCCAGTCGATGACCCAGTTGGTGGACTTGGTGGCATGGCCGCCCATGTGCTCGTGCATCCCGGTGATGGAGGCAAACCCGGCGTGGGCCTGCCCCAGGATGTCGTAGGAGCCGCCGAAGACCTTGGGGCCGTAGCCGAAGCCGCCGCCCCAGACGTAGATGAACCGAGGGTTGATGTTCTGGAGGGTCCGGTAACTCATCTTCCACCGGTCGAACGTCCCGGGCCGGTAGAGCTCGGTGAGCCCGTCGCTCATCGTGACCAGCCGGTAGAAGACTTCCCGCATCTCCGGGATGTGGTAGTCCATGGACAGGTACAGCTCGTTGACGTTCGCCCCCAGGAAGCCGAAGCCCGTCCCCGTCATGGGCCGAGTGTCGTGAAGAGGATACAGGTACGCCTCGTTGAACGGCGAGGTGTGCCGCATGGCGTCCCCCATCCTCGGGATCTCGATCTTGATCACCTCGGCCCCCAGCTCCGCCAGGTTGGCCGCGGAGTGGGGCGTGAAGATGTACATGGTGCAGCTCAGCCACCGGATGCCCTTCAAGGGCTCGGGCTTCGACCACTCGTTACCCGGGGCGAAGGCCTTACGGCAGTACTCCTCGTAGGGCATCTTCATCTCTTCCAGCTCTTCCTGGCTCTTGGGTCTGATCTCGCCCGCCATTAGATCGCCCCCTTTCCTTTCAGCTCATCAACCTTCGATGGGCTCAAGCCGATCCACCTCCGGTAGATCTCGTAGGTGTCTTTCCCCAGGCGCCTCCCCAACCACTTGGCCCGGTGCGGGGTCCGCATCTGGTAGCAGTTTGGGGTCGTCGGATAGAGGACCGTCCCGTAGTCGGTCTCACAAGTGTAGATCCAGGGCCGATACTTGAAGTGGGGAAACTCACAGACCTCGTCGATGTACAGGATCGGCCCGGCCGCGATCTCGTAGTCCATGAGCTTCTCTTCCGCCTCGACCCGGTTGATCTCTCGGAGCCACCGGGTGGTCACGGTATAGGTCTTGATCAGGGCGTGCAGGGCGTTGCGCGCCCCCACCTCCTTTAGGAAGGGATCCTCGTGGATCAGCCGGCCGAACTGGGGGTAGTCCCGCTCGATGCACATGCCGATCCGGTACCAGAGCCGGTCGCTCTGCCCGCCGATCATCATGTAGCCGTCGCGGCACGGGTTCCACTCGTACTGGTTCAGGTTGGGGTCCCAGCCCCCCGTCCGCGACTTGATGCTGGCGTTGAAGCCGTACCAGGCGAAATCGAAATCCTGGATGTCCATCATGGCCTCGGCGCTGGTCATCTCGATGAACTGGCCCTCGTTGCTGAACTGATCCCGCCAGTAGAGGGCCGCCAGAATGTTCACCGCCGCCTGCTCCCCCGCCACATAGTCGCACAGCCACACGCCATGCCGAGTGGGGTCGCCCCCCTTGCCCCGCGGCAACTGGTCCTGCGGAAAGCCGGTGCTGTGGGCATAGGCATTGGTGCACTGAGCGAATGGCTCCAGCTCCCACTGACCGTACCTGGACACCCGGTCCTTCATGGGGCCCCACGATCCCCGGAGACCGACCCAGCAGTAGACCAGCCGCGGGTTGATCTCCTTGAGCTGCCGGTATCCGATTCCCAGGCCGTCCATGTAGCCGGGAAGCATGCCGTCAATCAGAACATCCGCATGCCTGACGAGGGTCTTGAAAACCTCCCGGCCCTCCTCGGTCTCCACATTCAGAGTGACAGAGTACTGGTTCACCATCTCGCTGATGAAATCGAGGCCGCACTTCTCCCCGGTCTCCTTGTCGGCAAGCATGTACTCCTCTCGGCCGAACGGGGTCAGGTTTCTCAACGGGTCTCCTGTGGGCGGCTCGATACAGACCACCTCGGCCCCCGCCTCGCCCAGCAGGGAGGCGGCGAACTTGTGCCCCAGCCTCCAGAGCCCGATGTCGAGCACCTTGAATCCCTGAAGGGCCTCCGCCTTCCCAAAGCCGTACTCAAACCGGACATTGTCCTCGAGCCACTGCCCGAACTCCTCCGCCTTCCGCTTGGCGTAGACCTTCTTCACTTCCTCTGGCGGCGGGGGCGGCGAGACCGGCCACGGCCTAATCTCCGGGGTAATGAGACTTAACGTGTCTTGACGACTCTTGATCTCCACTTCCCTCTTTTGTGGCATTCTTCGCACCTCCCCTGGCACTTCCGTCATCAGCGCTACGTACTCTGCGCGATGTCCCTTTTCCATTTCCGCCTCGACGCCTTCTCCTTCCGCCCGTCAGCTCCCTCCTTTCGTTGTTAGGCCGCTGCCGCCTCCCCCATTTCGTATCCTAAGCGCTGGGAGACCCTAGCTGCCGCTTCCTTGACCAGGGTGACCAGTTCAGTCTCCAGCCTCTCCACGGGGAGGCGGACGGCAGGGCCCGATAGGCCCAACGCTGCCACTACCCGATGGGTGTAATCTCGGACCGGCGCAGCCACGCAGCGTACACCGGACTCCCATTCCTCATTGTCAATGGCATAGCCCCTACGGGCCACCTCCTTCAGATGGGCGACGAGATCTTCATAGCGGGTAATGGTATTTTCGGTAAGGCGTTCAAACGTATACGCGCGGAAAATATCCTCCAACCGATCTTCCGATTCAAAGGCGAGTTGGCACTTCCCCGAGGCCGTGCAGTGGGCGGGAAGCCGTCGACCGAGCCTCGAGAGCACCCGTACCGGATGGGACGTGTCGTGCATGCAGATATACACGACCTGGGCGCCGTCCAAGACGGCCAAGTACGCGCTCTCGTTACATCTGCGAACTAACTCCTGAAGAACCGAATCGGCCTGGCGACGAATGCCTAGGTGATGCAGAAAGACGCTTGCAACTTCAAAGGTCTTCAGGCCCAGCCGGTAACTTCCCGTTCTCTTGTTCTGTTCTATATACCCTCGCGTTTCTAAAGTGGCGAGCAGCCGAAATACATTGTTCTTGTGGAGAGCGAGCCTCCGGGCGAGCTCGCTCACCCCCAGCTCTTCGTGTTGAAAATCAAAGGCTTCAAGAACATCGAATGCCTTATGAACCGAATGGATTCCGTGCCCCGATTTGATGTCTTTCACGTCACCCATTTGGTTACACCCGGGGCACCCCGTCATTGCCCTCTGGTTGCCCCCGCTATCCCGATTTATACCCCTTTCTTCTTGGAACGTCCGGCGGTCCCCACCCGGCTCGAACAGCTTCTTTCTTCGTTGGTTACCTCCACGATCCCCTGCTGTTTACCCACCTCCTTAGGTCTGCGCTCGGAGCACGGGGTTCTCCGTCGAAAAAGGATTCACGGGGTCAAGGTCCCCCACCGCTCTCTGGAAGAGCTCGTGAATAAGGTCTTCTCGTAGGGTGGAGTATTCTTCTGACCCGAGGATGGCCTGCTTGAGCTTATCGACCGTTGGGCAAGCGTCGTCGTGGCAGCAGTAGCCCTCAATAAATTCAAGGCCATGCTCCTTGAGGACGGCGGCCAGATCGATCTCGCAAGAGCCGTCCTTAATCCAGAGCGACACCACCCACTGGGATCCCGGGGGCCGGTCGAAGTACAGACATCTGATCTCAGTGTCGTAGTAAAGGAGTGCGAAGGCGATCCCCTTGACGATACGGGGATACTCCGGCTTTATCCGCAGGTGAAAGAACTCAATACCTCTTCCCTTCGGCGTCCGCTCCAAAGACTGTGAACCCATTTTTTTCCCCCTTTCGGCGCTAATCATACTGCCGGCCGGGTGAGAAAGTTGAAGCGCGGCAACTGACATGCCAAGGGGCTGGTAAAACGCGACTACAGGCGGACTAAAACATTGATGTCATCTGTGGTGGAGAAAGGATAACCAGAGACCCGAAGTGGTTATCTTAGAGGCGGGGGTAAGAATTTAAAACGGCGGTTCAGACGATCTGTTTCATTCTCGAAAAAACGCCAACTATTCGGTGACAAGGAGGCCATGGCTAAGCTGCTCGTTTGCCTGTGCCTGTGGGGAATGAAGCATCCGAGGAGCGAGGCACATTGCCTTGTTTCATCTTTGAAACAAGGCAAATGTCGCCTTGGTCATTGAAAAGACCGTAGCGCTTCATCTTCCGCCAGAGGGTGGTCCGTCCGATCCCGAGAACCTTGGCCGTGGGTGAGAGGTCCCCCCCGCATCGCCCGAGAGCCGTCCGGATGGCCTGTCGCTCCCTTTCTTCCAGAAGGGTGACGAGGGTGAGATCCTCAGGAGTTTCCCTGGTCGGAGCAAGCCGGAGGCGAAGATCCGCCGGCTGAATCGTGCGACCGCCCGATTGGGTCAGGGCGAACTCGAGCACGTTTTCCAACTCCCGGATATTCCCGGGCCAGTCGTAGGCCAGAAGGCACCGCATCGCTGCTGGTCTGACCGTCGGCGGCGGCCAGCCACCCTTGGTGGCCAGGCGTTGCACGATGAAGGCGACCAGATGGGGGATGTCCTCTTTCCTCTCCCGGAGCGGGGGAACGGTGATTGGAATCACGTTGAGGCGGTAGAAGAGGTCGTCACGGAACCTTCCCTCTTGCAAGGCCTTCTGGAGATCCCGGTTTGTAGCCGCGATGATCCGGACATCCACCCGGATCGTCCTGGTCCCACCAACCCGCTCGAACGCCCGTTCCTGGAGGACCCTGAGAAGCTTCACCTGGACGGCAGGGCTCACTTCGCCCACCTCGTCCAGGAAGATCGTTCCTTTATCGGCCAATTCGAATCGACCGGGCTTCTCCCGAATGGCCCCAGTAAACGACCCCTTCTCGTGTCCGAAGAGCTCACTCTCCAGCAGTCCTTCGGGCAGGGCGGCGCAGTTGACCTTGATGAGCGGCCCATTGCGGCGAGGTCCCAGTCCATGCACGGTGGAGGCAATCAACTCCTTGCCTGTCCCGCTCTCCCCCTGGATCAGGACGGTGGCGTCGCTCTTGGCGACCCGGCGAATGAGCTGAAACAGCGTCTGCATTTTGGGGCTAATGCCAACCAGCTCCCCGAGCCGCCCCTCGCGGAACTGCTTCAGCTCGACCTCCTGCTCCTCCAGCCTTCTCTGGCTCTGCTCGAGCTCATCCAGCAGTCGGAGCATCGGACGGAGATCTTTCACCACCAGGAGGTGACCAATGGGTGCTCCGTCCTTGTTCCGGAGGAGTGAAGCCGTCAGGCAGAGGGGAAACGGTCCGCGCCCTCCATGGCGAGGCCTTGCGGAAAAGCAGACAGAACTTTCCCTTTGGAGCGCCGCGGCGAGGGAGGAGGCCGGGGGATCTCCCACAAAGAGATCTGTCCATGCCTTTCCGACGGCCTCCCCCTCGCATGTCCCGATCAAGGCCTGGGCTGCCGGGTTCACCCAAAGGATTCGCCCGGCCTCATCCAGGGCGATCAGGCCGTCTTCAAGGCTCCTGAGAAGATCGGCCACCGTAAATGGCCATCGTCTCGACTCTTCTCCCATCCCATTACCCGTGAGGATCTCGTTTTTCGCTCGCCGAGCCACCCGGGGCCGCGACACACATCGGGTGCCATCCTCGGAAACGGCGCCTAAAAAACTACGGCCCTTCGGGACTTGCATATTCCCGAAGGGCCGCACACACGTACACGGGCCGCCGCGAGTTCCCGGCGCCCACACTCCGTCTTCCCGCGGGCCGCCACGGCCTAACCCCCCCCTCTCCGGCCGAAGGCAAGCGATCAATAGGTTCCGATAATACCATGATCCCGCCCCGTGTCAATCCAAAACTGTAGGGTTGGCTTGGGGCGCCCCGCCGACCGCCTCGGCCAGCACCTCTCCCCCGGGACAAACCCCGAGGAAGGGTACGCCAAGGGCCAGGACCCGTTGGTATCAGCGTTTTCCCGCTTGAGGAAGGGGTATGTCTCCTCCGACCCTTGTCTGCACATCCTTGAAGGCGGCGAGCGTCTTGTCCAGGTAATCGCGCTGGTCGGGGGGAGGGTTTCTTCCGGCCTCGCGGACCCGGAGGTCAACGAACTCCGCAAGGTGGCGTTTCGCGACCTGCAGATCATGGTCGGTTGCGCCATCACGCCAGCGGCCGAAGTACACCCGGTCATGCACCTCGCGGATCCGGCCGAAAAGCAGCTCGCTATACGGTGGTCTGGTTCCTTCGGCGTACGGCATGGGAGGGACTTCTCCCGGGAAGCACAGAGGATCTGCGATCAGGGAGCGATTCTCCATGCCCTCGCGGGAAGGAGGTCTCCGCCGGCCCGAGGGTGAGGGCCTTGAGCCGCTGCGGTGCCAGCAGGGTCACGGCGCGCCCCTCCGTGCGCAGGATTCCCTCCTCGCGAAATTCCGACAGGAGCCGCATGACAGTCTCCGGCGTGAGCCCCACCATGGCGGCCAGCTCACCCCGGCTGAGGTTGAGGGCAATGCGGACACCCAGCCCATTGGCTTGACCCATGGCCATGTGGGCCGGGTCCCCGCCGCGCCCCGGCTGACCGTAGCGGTGACACAGCTCCAGGAGCAAGGCGGCCAGGCGGGATCGCGCATCGGCCAGGGCCACGCGGGTGAGACTTGCCTGGATGGAAACGAGTTCCCGGGCGAGGTGCGACAGCAGGCTCACCCCCAATCCGTCCTGCGTGCGAAGCAGCCGCAACAAATCCTCCCGGGCGACGAAGGCCGCCAGGCTGTCCTCCAGCGCCCGGGCCGTTCCCACATACCGCGCCCCCTCGATCAACACCTCTTCCCCCAAGACCCCACCTGGATCGACGAGCCGAAGGATCTGTTCCCGGCCGTTCCCATCCGCCCGACTCACCTTGATCCGGCCGCGGCAGAGAAGGTACAGGCCGAGCGCTGGCGTCTCCTCGTGATAGAGCGTCTGTCGCGCCAGGTACCGGTGCGGATGCCGCACCCGGGCGAAGGCTGGCACGCCCGTGCCGCCGGCTTCACACAGGACGGCCCGGACTTGTGCGGGACAGGCGCTGCAGGCTTCCCCGGGCTCCATCAGCCCACTCTCCAAACCTTCGGATCCCATTTTCCGTCTGGCTTCATCGCGACCTGCGAAGCGCGGCGAGGACCTGCCGCCTCAGGATGCCCCGGTGACAGTGCGCCTCATCCGGGCAGGTGCAGAGCAGCCTCACCCTCCCCCGGCGCGCCAACGCCCTCAGCCTGGCGAAGTCGGCCCGGGCCTCGGCCGGGCGGAGGTGTTGCCGGTACGCCGTCGCGAGGGCCTCCCACGAGATCGTGCCGGTCTTCCACCCCCGGATCGGATCCAGCGGTGTCCCGAGACCCTTGAGCCACTGGTCCGCGGCCGTTTTCCGGACTCCCCGAGGCCAGAGCCGCATCACCCGGACCCGCGTTCCCTCATGGCGCGCCGCGGGCTCGGTGACCCGCTTCGTCCGCACCCGATCCGCGGCCCCGCGCCGAACGCGGGATTCGGCCGTCACGGGCGTCGCCTCAGTACGTCTCCATGAGATCGAACCGCCAGCCGTACCCGTCGTCGGGCGTGTCGTCGATCACATCGCCGAACCCGGGAACCTCCTGCCGCAGGAACTCCTGCACCCCGGCCTGGAGCGTGAACCGGGCGCTCGGACACCCGTGACAGGCGCCCACCAGGCGCACCCGGGCATTCCGGCCGACCACCTCCAGCAGCTCGATGTCTCCCCCATCCGCCTGGAGCGCGGGCCGGATCTTTTCCAGGGCGGTCTCCACCTGTCGCTCGAAGTTGCTGGCGTCGCTCTCCTGGCGTGGCTGTTTGTCCATGCTCGCCTCTCCCTACATGAACGGAACTTCTGCCCATGACCGGTGGATGAAAACCACGATTTCATCCTCGGGCTTCAAGGCCGTGTCGGGACCTTGAAGGAACCGGGCGTTCTGCCCGTTGACGAGAAACTCCATCTCCGGGATCAGGCGGTCACCGTTGCGGAAAGCCCGCTCCTCGAATCGCCACCCCCCCTGCTCCCGCATTGCGGAGAGGACCTCTCGCAGCGTGCCGGCCGGAGCCTCCAGCCGGCCGCAGCGCATCCAGTCCCTGACAATCCCGAGAAACCGCACCCGCGCCACTCAAACCTCCGTTTCTCAATTCTGGAGATAGACTCTCACCGTAGCTTCCTCCGACCCCCTCTCCCCACACCTCGGAGAGGGCGGGGGTGAGGGGGACTCTCGGGCGCTCTCACCCTATTCTCTCTCCCATACCCAGAGGCTACCCGGGAGAGGGGAGAAGAGTGGGGGCCATCGCCGGCTCGTACAAACAGCATGGCTCTTCGCCCAGGTAATCGCCGGTCATGGCGTAGGCCCGGGCCCGCGAGCCGCCGCAGAGCGCCCGGAACTCGCACCGGCCGCATTTCCCCCGCAGCCTCTCCGGATCCCGCAGTTCGCGGAAGATCGGGTGATGCCGGTACACCTCGACCAGGTCGTCGGTCCGCACGTTCCCGGCCGAAACCGGCAGGAACCCGCTCGGCATGATATTCCCGATATGGTCGATAAAGACGAACCCGTTCCCGTCGTTCACGCCCTTGGCCGCTCGCCCGATCCCATCCGACCGAAACCCGAACTCCCTCCTCCGCTCCCCCCCGGCGCTCGATCCTAGGCTCCCGGCACTCCGTCTTCCGTCCCACCGTATCCCCCGCTCCCGTTCCTGGACGATCCGGCGGTAGTGCGGAGCCTCGGTCGTCTTGATCCCGAAGGGAACATCGTGAGAGAGATCGTACAGGTCGTTCAGGATCTCCTCGTACTCCTGTGCCGAGACCCCGTCCTCGGGCCGACCCCGCCCGGTCGGAACGAGAAAGAACACACTCCACAGCACGATTCCCAGGCGGCCCAAGCCGGCTGCCAGGCGGGGCAGATCCGCCCGGTTGTGGCGTGTCACGGTCGTGTTGATCTGGATGGGAAGCTGGGCCTCGCGCGCGTACTCGAGGATCCGCCGGGTCCACGCGAACGACCCGCGGACCCCGCGGAAGGCATCGTGGATCTCCGCCGTGGAGCCGTCCAGGCTCACGGCAAGACGGGCCAGTCCGGCGGCCTTCAGACGGACAACCTTTTCGCGCCTGGCAGCCGCCGTCCCGCTGGGGGTGAGCGCCACGCGAATCCCCTGCCCGGTTCCCGCGGTGATCAGGTCAAACACGTCGGGCCGGCGAAGCGGATCCCCGCCCGTGAACACCAGGAGGGGCGCGGGCCGCCCGAAGCGGGCAACCGCCTCGATCAGCCGGACCCCCTCGGCGGTCGTGATCTCCTGGGGATCCCGCCGGGGAATGGCCTCGGCCCGACAGTGAAGGCAGGCCAGGGCACACGCCCGGGTCAGCTCCCAGATCACGATGAAGGGTGACCGGTCGAAGTCCAGCAGGTCGAGACTTGGCCGGATGCTCTGCGACACGCTACCTTCCCATGGGAGGACGGGGATTGATGGAGATCAACTGCGCCGGTGCGGCGCCACACCCCATCCCGGTTGGTGCGGGTCCAGCCAAAGTGCTCAACAGATTTCCCACGAAGGCAGCCACCGCGAGAAAGGCGACGACAGCAAAGAGGATGAGGACACCCGGGATATTCAGGATGAAGCCGAGCGTCAGGCCGAGGACACCGGCGTTCCCGAGCCAGAAGGTGGCGGTGACCAGGCGGGGGCTGTACAGGGGCCGCCCCGTGAATCGCGGGAAGATGTGATGGCCCACGCCGAAGATCATCATGGTCATGAAGCCGGCCAGGTTCAGATGGACATGTGCCGTCCGGAACTGCCCGGTGAAACTCGGGTGCACGGCGATGAGGAGTCCCAGGAATGTCCCGACGAGGAAGTACACGAGGCTCGCGCGCACAAACCACAGATTGATCCTGTCCATTGGAATCCCCCCTGACCTTAGGGATCGTCGGCCGTTCCGATACAAGCGGTGCGCTTGTCCCCGAAAGGATATGATCCCGCACAGGGCCCGGGTATGACCCAGGTCATAGAATCTCGTCTAGGAGGATTCCGCGCGCTTTCGGTGGGAATCGGGTGAGGCGGCGGATGGAAGATCGAGCTGTCCGCGCAAGCCAGTAAGGTCAGCCCACGCCCGGCCAAGACGCCTGAGGCGGTCGAATTCCCGCTCCAGGCCGAACAAGATGCCGGCAACCTGCTGGCGGCCCGTCCTGGATCTGACCGCTTGGCGCGGGGTCCGGTCCTCCAAGAGCGGCGAGGGGGAATCCGGCCAACGGTCCAGGGCTCGAGTGAAAAATACCGTGCCCGGGGTGACCGAGGCGCGCCGTGGCGCTGCATCTCCGCCAACGTCCTCGACCTCAGGGGTCTCTTCCCCTACAAACTCGATCAGGCTGCGCAGGCATGTTTCCAGGAAATGGGCCGCCTCCGTTCGGTCCTCTCGTGTGTCCGCGGTCACGCGAATCTCCTCCGGCCGGATGCAGACGGTGGCGCGGGCAACCCCACGCTCCAGGTCAACCCAGACGTATCGAACCTCGCCCCGGGTAGAAGTCTGCCGTTCCAGCTCCATTTGTCGGTCCAGGCTCGCACGAATCCGCGTGAGGTCCTTCCCCCGATAGCTCCTCCAACCCGGGGCATAGGAAGCCCGACGGAGCGTCTCTTCCGCCCGTCCTCCTTGGCTCTTCCCCCGAAGGAGAAAGTAGTGGTGGTACAGGTGGGGGGAGGTATCCAGGAAGTCCTCCAGAGGGACGTGGCGTGCGGGGCGTGCCATCCGGTAGGCGGTCCGAACATACGCCAGCAGCTCCTCGCGGCTCGCGGCCGGCAGAACCAGGAGGCCCGCCCCGGGACGGGCAAGGCGACCACACGGTACCAGGCGGCAGATCAAGACGTCGGAACGGATGGGTGGAGCGGTGAAGCCGAAGGGTCCCACCGACCGCTCCGCCCCGGCAAGCAGATCCTTGATAACCAGGACGCCGCGGGGGTCCGCGGATTCTGTCACCGCATACGGGCGGACCGGTGCCAGGAGCAGGCTGAACAGCAGCGCCTCTTCCTGGGCGCCTAGACCCGCTGCGGAGTCGGCAAACTCGCCCAGGAGCGGCCCGCTCCCGCGGGGTGTGGGCTGATCGTGAAGGAACCATTCCAGGAAGCGCAGGTTTTCCACTGCCGCCTGGCCCGACCCGGGGCGGGGGGGTCGCTCGGTGTTCCAGAAGAGCCGAGCCGCGCGGGACTCCTGGCGGTGGATCCGGGGACGGGTGACGAAGGCGAGGAGGCGTGAGATGAGCCGTTGGAACGCCTCCTCCCAGGGAAGGCAACAGGCGGAGAGGGCGCGCCAGCTCCCACAGGGGCAGGAGGCGTGGCGCTGAAGGCGGGACGAAGGAGTCACGGATCACCCAGGGCCCAGCAGGCGATCCAACTCCGCCCGGTTGAGGATGGTGATCACCCCCTCCTCGGTCTTGATCAGGCCGTCCTTTTGCCAGCGGCTGAGGATGCGGATGGCGGTCTCCAGTGTGCAGCCGACCATGTCTGCCACATCCTGCCGGGTCAGATGTAAACCCAGCCGGGTCACACCCTCGACCGGGACGCCGGTCTTGTCCGCCAGCTTGAAGAGAAGCCGCGCCACCCGCGTTTCCACTCGTTCGGCTGCCAGCCCTCGGATCACCTGGTGGGCCTCGGCCAGCCGGTGTCGGAGCAGCCCGATGATTTGGAATGCTATCGGGGGAAAGCGTTTCAACAGGGCCTGGTAGTCCCCGCGGGCCAGGCAGAGCAGTACCCCCGGCTCCATGGAGATGGCCGATGCCGGATGTCGCTCCAGGAGCAGGGTGGCGCCACCAAAGACCTCTGTCGGCCCGAAGACCTCCAGGATCAGCTCCTTCCCGCTCGAGGCCTGCTTGACGATCTTGATCTTCCCTTCCAGAACGGTATACACATACTCAGCCGGATCCCCCTCCAGGAAGACCACCTGCTCTCGCTCCACCCGCTGCTCGTGGAAGAGTCCCTGAATGTCCTTCCGTTCCCGCTCGCCAAGGCTCTTGAACAGGGTCACCCGGCCGAGGAATTCGCTCTTATGCACAGTCCCGTCCATGACTGACAACACCCGTTCGGTACGTCCCGAACGTTCCCACGAACAGACCGCCTCCCGTCACCCCTCCAACCGTGGGTCATGAACCGGTTTGATTCCATTCACACCAGCCAATTCTCCCGGGGCTTCACGCCGGGCCAAGTTTCCAATCGCCTCTGCGACGGCCCATCCCGTGAGGGCTCCGACCACGGCCCCCACCGCTACATACGCCGGGAAGCCCAGCACCATCTCGACCCCGAGAGTCCCCAGGGCACTCAGGAACGCTTGCACGAAGTGCCCGCCGACCGGGCTTGCCCGCTCGTCAATGGCCCAGCGCACCGCCAGCAGAGTCGGGCTAACCCCACTGGTGCAGATGCCCATGACGGCTCCCCAGCGCAGGCCGAATCCCCGAAGCTCGCGGCGGCTCATCGGTTCGCCGCTGAACAGGAGCTGGAACAAGGCCAGCGCCGCAACTAAGCACAGCCCCGCCCCCGTGAGGAGGCTTAGCGCCAGGGCCGTCCGGTCGGCCGCGCGGTACCGTTGCAGGAACACCACAAGGCCGATCGCCACCAGGGTGGCGAGGGCGGCGATCACCGCTCGCAGGCGCGGGATGCGGATCGTCTCCTCGGATCGCAACACGCCGGTCTCCATCCGATTCGCCCCCGGGTGGGGTCCTACCCTAGTCGGCAGCGCGGGAGGGTGTCAACCACTTTCGGACAACCGACAGCGGAATCCAGCAGGGATATCCGGATGGTCCAGCAATAAGGGAATGCATGCGGCCAGTCGGATGCCCATGGGATCCACGTGACATGTCAGCGCCTGGACCCGGACGCCGGCGCGGACGGCGAGCCGGAGCGCCGCGGAGAACTCCGGGTCCGCCGCCTGGTTTGGGGCAAAGGCCCAGGCATCGGACCGCTGAATCACAAAGAGAACAGCGGCTGCGAGGCCCTGCCGGCGGGCAGCGATCAGATGCTTCAGGTGAGTACGCCCGCGAATCGTGGGCGCATCCGGGAAGAGCGCCACCCCCTTTTCCACCAGGCTCACCGATTTCACCTCGAGGAGACACTGCCGCCCTCCCCGTTCCAGCAGGAAGTCGGCACGGCCGCCTCCCAGGGCTGGTTCCCTGCGGAGAATCCGGTACCCGGTGAGTCCGGGGATCGCGCGGGCCCGTAGCCCCTCGGCCACCAAGGGATTGGGGAGATGGGCATCGGCCGAGACGTACCCGCTCGGCAGGTGCACCAAAGCCAGGGTGAATCGTGTTCGCCGTCCCTGCGTGACGGCCGGATCGAGCAGCACCGGGCGGCCAAGCCGCAGGAGCTCGTGCAGGCGTCCCGAGTTTCGGACGTGGACGCGTTCTTGCCGTCCCCCCATCTCCACCAGCGCTGCAAACCGGTTGAGCCGGCGCACGAAGCGCGCGGGCACCAGGCGCCGCGAAAAGCGAATTCCGGCCATCTGCCACTCTTGCTGGGGGCCGAACGAGGACTCGGTGACTGACGCTGCCCCGTCGCACCGGGTCCATTCATGGGGATGATACCCGAGGACGTTACGAAGTGCTTCCCGTTCAATATGAGGACAGGCGAGGCATGCGGGGGTACACCTCCGGGACCAGTCGGACCAAGGGGCCGCGATGAAGTATTTGGTGCGTGCCAGGATCAAGGAGGGAGCGGAAGACCAGATCCGCAATGTCATCCCGTCCGGATCCGTCCCGGGCGCGCCCGGCTACTTCGCCGAACACCTGGCGGTCTGCTTCGCCGAGGCACCGCAGCAATTGGGGAGACGTTGGGGGGACGTCTTTGACTAACTTGACTTGTGCATCTCACCTCTTGCTGGCCCTCTTGAGCGCTCTTGAGATCCCCGAGGTGGTCACCCCAAGCTGGCGGGCCACCTCGGCCAGGGGAAGCCCAATCTTTCCCGCCAGGTGACGGGTGAGCTCCGATCGCAAATGAGAAACAGGTCCACGTCTCCCGCTTCCCCGCAACTCCTCGATACTCACCTTGCTCTCAGCGCATCGCTTTTCAATGTACTGCCTTGCCTGCAGAATCCTCCGATCCATGGGGATTTGAGACTTGATCCGCTCTTCTGCCTCTTCGATCACCCGTTCCACAAACTCCCCGCTCCCCAAAATGCGCTCATCCGCTAGGACCTTCGCCCTGTAGCCTCCGAGGGACCTGACCTGTGACCACCCGCCGAGAGAGCGGATCAATCCACCCCCAACCAAGTCCGAGCGCCTCCCGAGTGCAATACCCTGGTCGACGAACGTCCGATAAGCTTTCACCGCTTGGGTTACGCTCCTACCATACCAAGACAACACATAGCGCCTGGCCTGCCACTGATGCTCCGCGTTCCCAAGCAGAACCGCATGCCCGCACCATGGATACCGATCCAGTTGCTCCATGCTCTGCACGAGGTTTGCCCGGAGTGGATTGAGATGAATATAACGCACGAGCTCTCGAAAATAGGTGTCCTCATCGCAGACGATGCTCTTGTACCGGTTCTGAAAAAGATGGCCGTGGCGACGGTGGCGGCGGTTGTACCAGATGGCATAGCCTGTAAGCCACTTCATCATGAAGGTCGGGAGGCCCACCGACCCGCTGCGCACGAGCATGTGGGCGTGGTTGGGCAGGAGGGCCCAGGCATAGACCGCGATTCCCGTCGCGAGTGCGGCCTTCCCCATCCGAGAGACGAACTCCTCCCGATCCTCGTCGCTATTAACGATCGCTCGCTTCTCGATCCCCCGGACGATTACGTGGTGCAACGTGCCGGGGGCATCCAGCCTCGCCTGCCTGGGCATGGGGTTGTCCTGCTGTATGCTATGTAGGGAACATACCTTGTATCAGAGGAAGTCAAGTTAGTCAAATACGTCCCCTACCTTCCAGAAGAAGTCAAGATAGTCAAAGACGTCCCCCACCTTTCTGCTTGGCGTCTTAGCGGTTGACCAAGTCGGATTGCGATTACAGTTGGCCGAAGAAGGCAAGGTACTCGGCCTTGAGGACGCGTTCGAGGAGCAGAAGGAGGATGGCCCCCGGGACCATGAGGACCAGGGCCGTCACCGAGGCGATCTGCAGCTCGTAGCCGATGCTGGCCGTGTACATGTAGACGGGAAGGGTCGTGATGAAGGGCGCCCCGACCAGGAGCGTCCCCGTGAATTCGTCCAGGGAGTAGAGGAACACCAGCAGGGCGCTGGCCAGGACGCCGGGCACCGCCAAGGGCAGACTGATGCTCACGAATGTTTGCGTGAGCGAGGCCCCCAGGTTCATGGCCGCCTCTTCCAGGTGGCCGGGGATGGAGCGGAACACCGCCGTCATGGTCCAGACCGCGAACACCAGCGCCCCCACCAGGTGGATCAGGACGACGCCCGGCATTGTCCCCGCCAAGCCGAAGCGGTAGAACTCCCGGGTGGCGCTGGCGAACACGGGCAGTTGCGGAAAGGCCTGTGGCAGGAGGAATGCCATCAGGATCAGAATCCTTCCCGGGAATTGCAGCCGGGCCAGGGCGTAGCCCAGCGGCACTGCAAACAGGAGCGCCAGGACCGTCACGATCACCGCGATCAGGACCCCCCGCTGGAGCGGCACCAGGAAGTCCCCGGTGAGCATGCGGGACCAGTAGCGGAATCCCATCACCTGTGGGAGCGAACCGGGCCAGTTCCACCGCTCGGCCAGCGACCAGATGACCAGGCTGGACAGGGGACCGGCAACCAGGAAGAGGGCCACGGCAAATCCAAGGGCACGAGCCATTAGATCCCCAAGCCTTCGCCGGCCCATCAACGCACCATCGTTGATTCCGGAATGCGGGCCCCCAACGACACGGCGCTAACGCGCCGGCGCTGGGTCCCGGACTGCGGAATGGCAATCCGAAATCCGCCTTCGCCACTGCGTTGTCTAGCGCGTAAGATTGCGGGCATAGACCAGGGCCGCTCCCGAGGCGAGAAGATAGGCCACGACCCCCAAGGCGCTGGCCGTGCCGTAATCGCCATGCTGGCCGAATCGGTAGTACACGTCAATCATGAGCATCTGGGGCCCGCTCCCCCGTCCCATCATAAGCGGGATGGAGAACGAGGCCAGCATCGAGGCAAAAACCAGAATGCAGGCCACGGCGATGGACGGGGCCGCCATGGGCACCAGGATATCCTTCGTCTGCCGCAAGAGGCCGGCCCCGAAATTCCGCGCCGCCTCCAAGTACGCCTCATCCACGGCGCGGAAGGCTCCCAGGAACAGGAGGGCTGCCAGGGCGAGGTGCTTCCAGGCGAGGGCCAGGGCCAACCCCAGCCAGGTTGCGGCCAGGGACGGCGGCTGATCCGGATTGAAAACCCCGAGGGGAAGCAGGAGCCCATTCAGCGTCCCGTGCGGGGCCAGAAACACCCGCATGGCGTGTCCCACGACCACGAAGGGAACGAAGAGGGGGACCTTGAGCAGGAACTCCACTGGGGTGAAGGCACGAATCCTCAGGTAACCGCAGACCGGGAGGCCGACCAACAGGGTAATGGCCAGGCCCGCGGCCGCCACCCCCAGCGTGAAAACGACGTCCTGCCGGTAGAGGCGATAGACCAGGGCGTAGTTGTCGAGAGACGGTCTGCCCTCGCGGACGAAGCTGGTCCCCACCGAGGCGGCAAAGGGATAGAGGAAGGCAAAGGCCAAGACCGCCAAGGCGGGCACGCACAACCCGACCCAGAGGAGGCGCTCGCCCCCGCGGACCGCATGAATGTCCGCTGTGGAATGCATCAATTGAAAACCGACAACGGACAACCGACAACCGGCCAATCAGCGTAGAAATTGCCCGGCGGTCAGTGGTCGGTTTTTCATTTGCAGTTCCGGTACGCGAGACTTACCGGACGATCTCTTCGTAAGCGAGCAGGATCGCGTTGAAGTACTCGCCGATGGGCATCTGCCGCGAGTACTTTGCCAGGTCGTCGGGGGTCACGTCCTTGAACAAGAGATCCTTGGCCTTGGGCGACAGGAGCGGCAGCACCCGCGCGGCATCCACGCCCGGGTACCAGCCGAACCGCTCGACGATGATCTTGGCCTGGACCTCGGGCCGGGAGACGTGGTCAATATACTTCGCCGCCCAGTCGCGGTTGGCCGCCTCGCGAGGAACCACCAAGTAGAGCGGATAGATGGGCAACCCCGGGCTGATCATGACCGGGGTGATGGCCGGATCCATCCGGCCATCGTTCTTCCAGGCCACGAGCTGGTCAATCCACACCGCCCCCATCCAGATCTCCCCCCGGTTCAGCGCATCCAGCGTGCCGGCGTTGCCCGAGGTGATGACCACGTTCCTGTTGAAGTCGCGCAGCTCCTCCAGCGCCTTCCGCCATAACGGCTCCTTCCCCTTGTCGAAGGGGCCCTGGGTGAAGGCCTGGTACTGGCCCGTCTTCCAGTAGACCCAGCCCACGGTGAACCCCTGGCCGCTCACCCCGCCCTTGATCCCGTTGTACCCAAACTTCTTCGGATTGGGCCCGACCCACGCCACCAGGTCCTCGAAACTCCTGGGCGGCTTTGACACATGCTTGGGGTTGTAGGCGATGGCGATCTGGTTGTGGAACATCGGCACCACATACCCATCCACTTCCACACCAAAGGCGCGCTTCGTCTCGGGACCCGTAACCAGTCTGGCCGCCTGGATACCCGGGACGTACTTATGGAGGAGCGCCTCCCGCACCATCTGGGATGCCACGATCATGCTCACCAATCCCACGTCAATGTCCCAGTTCTTCCGCCCGGCGTCCTGCTGGGCCTTGATCTTGGTGTAGATCGCGCGGCTGGCGGCTTCGCCGGTCCCGGTCCCGACCACATTGAAATCCACGTTCGGGTTCTTCTCCTTGAAGCCGGGTCCCAGCAGGTTCTTGTGGACGTCCACCACGTTCACGTCGGCGCCGATCGCCACGTTCAGCGTGACCCGCTCCGCTGCCAGGGAAGGCTCGACAAACTGCAGCAGCGAAACCAGAAGAGCCCCAACACTCACACACCCAATTCGCCTCATGGCGCACCTCCGCATGGAATAGTCTGAAAGCTCACCCGTACACTTGGACCTTGTCGGCCGGGAGGGTGAGCCGGACGGGGCCGGGGCGACGAGGCACGGGACTGTCGGCCATCACCATCGCGTCCGCAAGCCGGACGTAGTGGCGGTAATGAGCCCCGAGGAACAGACTTTCCTCCAGCAGCCCGGTCAGGCCCATCATCCCCTCGCGCAGCGGGAGGGACGGATCTTCCATCTGGACGTCCGAGGCGCGGAAGATGATCGTCGCCTTCCCCTGAACCGGCCCCGGATAGGGGATGGCCTGCCCTGCGACGAAAAGCTTCCCGTCGCGGATCTCTCCCTCCAGTTGGTTGCTGACTCCCAGGAACTCGGCGGCAAAGGCCGTGCGTGGCCGCAGGTAGATTTCCTGGGGCGTCCCCGTCTGGACAATTCGCCCCTGGTCCATCAGGACCACCGTGTCCGCCAGGGCCAGCGCCTCCTCCTGGTCGTGGGTCACGTAGATGGCGGTGATCCCCACCCGCTTTTGCAGCCGTCGCAACTCGCCGCGAAGCCGCTGCCGCACCTTGGCATCCAGGTTCGATAACGGCTCGTCCATCAAGAGCACCTTGGGCTCCACCACCAAGGCGCGCGCCAGCGCCACCCGCTGCTGCTGTCCGCCGCTCAGCGCCGCCGGCTTGCGGGATTCCACGTCCGCCAGGTTCCCGATCTCGACCAGCTCCAGGACCTTGCGGACGCGCCGCTGGATCTCCGGCGCGGCGACCTTCTGCAGGCGCAGCCCGTAGGCCACGTTCTCGAAGATAGTCATGTGCGGCCAGAGGGCGTAGTTCTGGAAGACCATGGCGGTGCCCCGCCGCTGCGGGGGCAGGGCCGTGACCTCCTCGGTGTCGAAGAGGATCCGGCCCGCGTCCACCCCGATAAAGCCGGCAATGCTCCGCAGCAGCGTGGTCTTGCCGCAACCGCTGGGGCCCAGGATGGCGGTCAGAGCCCCGCCCCGGAAATTGAGCGAGACGTCCTTCAAGGCCTCGACCTTGCCGTAGGTCTTTCGGACTTCCTCTACGCGAACCTCAACCATGCTCCCCCCAGCGCCGAGCCTCGAGCGCCGGCCCCCCCCACCCAGGCCCTCCCCCGCCCGGGGGGAGGGGAAGGGAGGGGGCTGAGCGCCAGGCGCTCTCCGCTATATCCGTCCGAACATCGAGAGGTACTCCGACTTCATGTAGCGCTCCAGCAGGAGCAGGAGCAGGATGCCCGGGATCATCAACAGCAGCGCGCTGATGGAGGCCACCTGCAGCTCGTACCCGACCGAGGTGCGGTACATGTACACCGGCAGGGTCAAGATGAAGGGGCTGCCGACCAGGAGCGTCCCGGTGAACTCGTCCAGCGAATACAGGAACACCAGGAGCGTGCTGGCGATGATCCCCGGCGTAGCCAGGGGAAGCGCCACGGAAAAGAAGCTCTTGAGGCGGGAGGCGCCCAAGTTGATTGCCGCCTCCTCGAGCGACTCCGGAACGGACTTGAACACCGCCGTCATGGTCCAGACGGCAAAGACCAGCGCCCCCACCATGTGGATCAGCACCACGCCCCAAAACTTCCCGCCTTGGTTCACGCGGTAGAGCAGCGTGGTGGAATTCACAAAGACCGGCAATTGGGGGAAGGCCTGGGGGAGCAAGAAGATCATGAGGATGACCGGCTTGAAGGGAATGGGTGTGCGCGCCAGCAGGTACGCCAACGGCACGGTGATCAGAAGGGTCAGTCCGGTCACCACCACCGCGATCAGGAAGCCGGCCTGCAGGGCCCGCAGCATATCTCCTTCGATCACCTTGGCCCAGTAGAACAGGCCGATCTGTTGCGGGAAGAGGTGCGGCCAGTACCACTTCTCGGCGAAGGACCAGATGACCAGGCTGGACATGGGCGCGAAGATCACCGCCGCCGCCAACACGGTCCCCGCCATCCTCAGAGTCCGCCGACCCATCCTAACCCCATTTTGGATTGTGGATTGGCATTCCGCAATCCGCATTCCGCAATTGTCATCAGGTTTCCTTCTGGGTGATGGTGCGCAGATAATATCCGGCCACCCCCATTGCCAAAAGGTACGAGACCACCCCTAGGGCATTGGCCGTCCCGTAGTCCCCCTGGTAGTTGATCCGGTAATAGACGTCGATCATGAGCATCTGGGGCTGCTCGCCGCTGCCAATCATCAGGGGAATAGAAAACGAGGCCAGCATGGAGGTAAACATGAAGGCCCCCGCCACGGCCAGCGATGCCGCCGACATCGGCATCAGGACATCCCGGATCTGCCGGAAGGCGGACGCCCCGAAGTTGCGCGCCGCCTCCAGGTAGGTCTCGTCCACCGACCGGTAGGCCCCCAGCACCAGGAGGACCGCCAGGGCCAAATTCTTCCAGATGAGGGACACGGCGATCCCCAGCCAGCCAAAGGCAATCGAAGGCGGGTCGTTGAGGTCCAGCAGGCCGAACTGGCTGAGAACAGAGTTCAACGTCCCTCGGGGGGCCAGCAGGACCCGCATGGCATGCCCGACCACCACAAAGGGAATGAACAGGGGAATCTTGAACAGGAACTCGACCGCCCGGTTGGTGCGAATCCGCAGGTACCCGCAGAGGATCACCGCGATCCCCAGAACCGCGGCCAGGCTGAAGAAGGCGATCCAGAGAGTGTACAGGACATCGTACCGGTAGAGGCGCCACACCAGATGGTAATTCCGGAGCGTCCACTGGCCGTCGCGCTGGAGGCTGAGGTGGGCGGAGGACAGGAACGGGAGAAAGAATAACCAGACAACAATGGCCAGGGGGGGCAGCGCGATGATCAGGCTGGCGATGCGGAGAGCGGGTCGCATACGGAAGGGGCGAGGAGTTATCCCCCTCGCCCCTTGCTCCTCGGTCAGGACAGGGTCAGTTTTCCTCGTAGGCCGTGAGCAGATCCTTGAAGTACTGCTGCTGCGGGAAAACCAGGCCGTACTTCTCCAGGACATCCGGGGGGACATCCCCGAAGAGCATCTGTTTGGCCTTGTCCGACACCACCGGCAGTACGTGCTTGGCATCGATGCCGGGGAGCCACCCGTTCCGCTCCACGATGACCCGAGCCTGCTGCTCCGGCGACGTGATGAACTCGACGTACTTCTTGGCCATCTCCGGATTGGCGGCATTCTTGGACACCACCAGGTACATAGGCTGGCCTGGGAATCCGGGAGAGATCAGCTTCATCTTGATCTTGGGATCCATCCGCCCCTCGTTCTTCATGTTGATCAACATGTCCACCCAGACCGGGCCCATCGCAATCTCGCCGCGGTTCAGCTTGTCCAAGGTGTCGTTGTTTCCCGTGGTGATGGTCACAGGCAGGCCCTTCAGCTCCTTGATCGCCGCGGGCCAGCCCGCCTGCGCGGCCTTATCATAGGCCCCCTTCGCGTACTGGTCATACTTGCCCGTCTTCCAGTAGGCCCAGCCGGTGACGAAGGCTTGGCCGCTCATCCCACCTTTGATGCCGTTGTAGCCGAATTTCCGGGGATTCGCCTTGATCCAGGCCACCAGCTCCTCGAAGGTGTTGGGTGGGGTCTTCACCATCTCGGGATTATAGGCCAGGACCACCTGGCTGTGGAACATGGGCATCACGTAGCCTTCCACGTTGAACCCCAGGGCGTTGCGGCCATCCGCCGCCGTCATGAGCCTCCAGGTCGCGATCTCCGGGGCGTACTTGGCCAGCAGGTCGTTCTGGATCATGTCCGGCATGATGCTCTGGTGAACGATGGCCACGTCCACGTCCCACTTGGACGTCCCGGCATCCTTCTGGCTCTTGAGTTTCTGGAAGATGACCCGGCTGCCCGGATCACCGGGCCCGCTGCCCACCGCGTTCACCTCCACGTTCGGGAACTGCTTCATGAAGGCCGGACCGAAGACACTCTTCTGCAGCTCGTGCATGTTGGTGTCGCCGGCCGTCACCACATTGAGGACGATCCTCTCCCCCCCTGACGCCGGAGTGGCCACGCCGAGCGCCAGCACTGCAAGTCCTACCACTCCCAGAACACCTATCAACTTCACGTGCCTCATGGATTCCTCCCCTGTGCCCCCAGCCCGCAGTCCCTCCCCCTCACCTGGCCGTCAGGCGTTCGACCCTCTGCACCCGGCCGTGGGGGCACTCGCGGTGGGCCGTGCGGCTCCTGACGGCGTGAACCCGAGAAACCGTGGCGTGATGACGCACCTCCCGGGTTCCACAGTCCGGGATGAATCTATCCCTGGCCCCCACCGGGTGTCAATAGTTTTCCCCCCCCGGGCCCCCCCAGCGAAGGCCGCCGCTTGCTCTCCCCCGCCCTGCTCCCAGAGGGGATCGAATCCCGGCCGCGGGGGCGGGTAGGTTCGACATCCCCTCGTGGCGGGCAGCGCGGCGCGCGAATCAGGAGCCCGATTTCTCGGTGAAGCGATGGGTGTCGGACTGGTAGTCGAAGCGCAGGGTGGCCAGGCGGGAATCCTCGACGCGCCGGACGTCGAGTTGCAACGATCCCTGGGTCTCACCAAAGGTGGCAAAATAATCCGCCGGAGGCTCGGAGGAGAGCGCACGGTTTGTGGTTCCGGCGATCACCAGCGCATCGAGGGTATCAGAGAGTTCTTTCAATCCAGTGACCACGGCCTGGAGGGACTTTCGGTCTCGGGCCATCTTTTCCAGCCCGTCCACGACGACCAGGCAGGTGGACGCCCCACCGGCGTCCAGGAGCTTCCGCCCCATGTCCCGGGCCAGCTCCAGGTCCGTCTCCGCATCGCCCTCCAGGACAAAGACCCGCTTGAGCCACTCCGCCGCGTCCCGCCCGTTCCGCTCCACCCGCTCCCACTCCGGTGAGCCTTTCCGCATCCGTCCCTTCTCGATATCCCGTGCGGGGACTCCCGAAAGGCGGGCCAGGGTCCACACGCGCAATGCGGCCTTGGAGAGCCCGAAGGACAGGTACAGGCAGGGCAGCTTCGACCGGATCGCGATCTGATCGGTGAGCTGCTTCAGGAAGCCGCTGAGGCGGTCGTGGTCCTGGTCGATCAGGAGCATGAGGCCGGGCGACAGCCCTCCCATGGAATCGTCCAGCCCGGCGAAGCCCGTCTCGAAGATGCGCCCCTGCTTGGCCGCCACCTCTTGCAGATAAGACGTCCACTCCTCCCCTTCAGATGCCAGCACGGGGCTGGGGGCCGGGCGAATCCGCCCCGGCCTTTCCGATTCCGGAGGCACCCTCCGACCCTCGGGTGCCGACCTGGTCAACCCTGCCACCGCCTCCCCGCCGGGCGCGAGGGCCTCTCCCCTGCGGGCGGTCGCTAGGGAAGCGGCGTCGATCCTTCCCGACGAGCCCTGGGAGCCCTCGGAGGCCGGCGCCGCCGGCGCCGGGGAAGCCGGTGCCAGGGAACCTGGCGCCAGGGAACCTGGCGCCGGCGCGGGCGACTCGGCCGCCGCCTCGGAGAGGGAGGGCGATGCGCCGCCAACCCGCTCCTTCAGCCGGACAACCCACTGGCTCAACTCGGGCAGCGTGGGCAGATCCCCGCGGAAGAGATCCTCCAGGTAGAACCCCTCCGGGAGCTCCACAGAGCGATTGAACAGCTCCTCCTTGATATTGGCGAGGACGATGTAGTCCCCCCGGTGCTGCATCTCGCGCAGGATGCTGAAGAGGGCCTTGTGGATCGGGAAGTAGAAGTCGTCTCTCGACAGGACGTCCAGGAGCTTGTCCTTGTGGACGGACCCGGCAGAGTTGATGGTGAGGCAGAGGGTCTTGAGGACCGACGTTTCGAGCGAAAGCAACTCCTTCAGATTCGCGCCAGTGGGTCGCTCCCGCTTCAGGGCCATGTTTCCTCCTCTCGCCGCGCTGCGTGCCGCCACGTGGCCTCCGCTGGCTGGTCCCAGATCACTTGTAGCCTTCTACCAGACACCTCCGGGCCGGTCAAGGGCTAGGTCAGGCATGGCCCGACCTGATGCCCAGACGGCTGAGGGCGCTGGGAGACGTGTCGGCTATCCGGACCGGGTGCCTTCCCCTGGACCTTTCCCGGGCGGCGAGATGCCCAGCTCCTTGATCCGCTTGCGCAGCGTGTTGCGGTTGATCCCCAGCAGCTCGGCCGCCTTGACCTGATTGCCTCCCGTGCGGCGAAGGACCAGCTCGAGCAACGGGCGTTCCAGACAGGCGACGAAATGGTCATGCAGGCGGCCGTCCAGGGTGCCCTCCAGCCGGGTCAATTCGGCGCGGATCCATTCCGCCGGGAAGGGAATCGGGGGGGCAGCCGCCTCTGCCGCGCCGGTCGCATGCCGAATCGCGTCCGGCAGGTGATCGGGAAGGATGAGCGCGGTGGTGGTCAGGGCGGAGGCTCGCTTCACGACGTTCTCCAGCTCCCGGACATTGCCCGGCCAGCCGTAGGCCAGAAGCATCGCCATGGCCTCGGGCGAGACGACCTTGGGGGTGCTGCGTTGCTCCTGCGCGAAGGCGGTGAGGAAGTGCCCCACCAGGGCGGGGATGTCCTCGCGGCGATCCCGCAGGGGAGGGAGATGGATCGCCACCACGTTCAGCCGGTAGAACAGGTCCTCGCGGAAGGAGCGAGAGGCGACGGCGGCCTCCAGGTCCTGATTGGTTGCCGCGATGATTCGCACATCCACCGGGATGGAGCCCTCCCCTCCCAATCGCTCGATGTACCGCTCCTGGAGGACCCGGAGCAGTTTGGTCTGCAGGCTGAGGTCCATGTCCCCAACCTCGTCGAGGAAGATCGTGCCGCCTTCCGCCTGCTCGAAGCGGCCGCGCCGGGCTGCCAGGGCCCCCGTGAACGCGCCCTTTTCGTGGCCGAACAGCTCGCTCTCCAGGAGCTCCCGTGGGATGGCCGCGCAGTTGACCGGCATGAAGGGCCGGCCCTTCCGCCGGCTGTTTTCGTGGATGGCCCTGGCGACCAGCTCCTTGCCCGTGCCACTCTCACCCCGCAGGAGGACGGTGAGATCCGTCCCGGCCACCTTGCCCACCGCCTTGAAGATCTGCTGCATGGCGGGGCTGCCCCCCACGATGCCCCCCAGGTCCACGCTCCCCTCCACCGCCTGGCGGAGACGTGCCACTTCAAGGGCCAGGGCCTTCGCCTCCAGCGCCTTCTGGACCACCAGGAGGACTTCGTCGGTGTCGAAGGGTTTCCCGATGTAGTCGTAGGCCCCCAGCCTCATGGCCTCCACCGCCACCTGGAGGGTCCCGTAGGCGGTCATCATGATCACGGGGAGGTCCGGCCGGCGCTTCCGGATCGCCCGCAGGACGTCCAGGCCGTCCTGTCCTGGCAGGCGGACGTCCAGCAGGACCAGCTCCACCCCGGGATCCCCGGCCGCCGTGAGGCCGGCGGGTCCGTCGGCCGCCAGGTCCACCCGGTACCCGGCGCCCTCCATCGCCTTTCGGAGGGCCCAGCGCACGCTCTCTTCGTCATCCACGACCAGGATGCGCTTCTCCGTCATGGCCGGCTCCCCGCCTCCTCCATCTGGATTGGGAGGAGGACCCGGAATGTTGTCCCCTCGCCCGCCTGGCTCTGCACCTCGATGGCGCCGCCATGCTCTTCTACGATCCGGAGCGAAATGGGAAGCCCCAGGCCGGTCCCCCCGTCCTTGGTGGTAAAGAACGGGTTGAAGAGCTGCGCCTGCACTTCGGGAGACATGCCGGATCCTCGGTCCCCGATCTCCACGACGGCCGCGGGGCGACCGCCGCACTGCGGGGCCACGCGTTCGAACCGGGTCCGCACCGTCAGCTCCCCCCCCGCGCCTCGCATCGCCTCGACGCCGTTCCGGATCAGGTTGAGGAACACCTGCAAGAGGCGATCCGGATCGCCTGACACCACGGGCAGCCCCGGATCATACCGCCGTGCTGCGGTCACCCCGCCCGCTTGCATCCTGGGATCCTCCAGGCGCAACGCCTCGTCCACAATCTGGTGGACGTTGCACGCCTGGATCCGCAGCGGGCGCTGGCCGGCAAAATCCAGGAGGCCATCCACGATCCGGTTCAAGCGATCCACCTGCCGGATGATCACCCCCGTGAACTCCGACAGACTGGCGGGAAAGTTCGGCTCCTTTTGCATCAGTTGTGCGGCGGCCCGGACGCCGACCAGGGGGTTCCGCACCTCGTGGGCGACGCCGGCTGCCAGCACACCCAGCGCCGCCAGGCGGTCGGTTCGGCGCACCTGCTCCTCCAGGTCCCGTACCCGGGACAGGTCGCGCAGCACCAACACCACGCCCCGGGTCTCGCCATGCGGGCTGCTGACCAGCGAGGCCACGGCGCTCACCGACAGGTGCGCTCCGTCCGCCCGGATCAGATCAACGTCGAAGTCGGCGTGGCTGCGCCCGACCTCCACGGTCCTGGCCACCAGGGTAGCCAGCGGCGCCGGAAACACCTCCCCAATGGGCCGGCCCGCGAGCTGCGATCCCGAAAACTTGGTAAGTTCCTCGGCCGCCTGGTTCAGCGACACGACGCGACCGCTGGGATCCAGGATGATGACCCCGTCCTGGAGGCTGGAGAGCAGGTCGTCGTGGTACGCGCGGAGCCCCTGCAGGGCAGCGGCCAGCTCGGCGTTGACCTTCTCCAGCTCCGCTATGCGCTGGAGAAGCCTCGCACTTTCAACGTCCGCCGTCATGACCTTCATGGCGAACCTTGAGCCCGGGACGGCCCAATCGGCGCGCGCGGGCCCTGCCCAATTCGACATTCCCCATTCGACATTCGACATGGGAAGTTCGCATTCCGTTCCCCGCTCCCTTGATCTTCGCGGCTCCCTCGCCTATGATGCTGGCAGACGCTTCCATCCTCAGGCGAGGAGTCCGAAGATGACGAGCTCCAGGATCGAGGCCCTGAAGACGATGGTGGCCCAGGATCCCGCGGACGGAACGCTTCATTATATGCTGGGCAATGAATACTTCAAGGCGCAAATGGACGCAGAGGCCGTCGCAGCGTTTCGGAGGTACTTGACGCTGGCGGACGATGAAGGCGCGGTGTACCGGATGCTGGCGCAGGCGCTGGAACGATTGGGAAGAGTGGACGAGGCGCGGCAGACCTATCGGGAAGGCCTGGCCGCGGCGACGCGACACCGCCACCAGCCCATGATCGAGGAGTACACCCGCGCCCTCCAGGACCTCGCATAATCCTCTCCCGCCCCCGGCTTCAGCATTCACAAGGGCACAAAGCTGCGTCTTTATCGCAGAACGCCGCGCACCCCGTCAAGCGAAAAGCCGGGAAGTGAATCTTGACATTTCTCGAAAGCCCATGGTAGACAGGGCCGTGCTCTTCACCCCGCAAATCATCCAACCCGGACCATGAGCCATCCCCTGGACCCCATCTTCCGCCCCAAGAGCGTGGCCGTCGTCGGTGCGTCCAACGCGCCCGAGAAATACGGCTACATCATCCTGAAGAACATCCTGGACGCGGGCTTCGCCGGATCCGTCTATCCCGTCAATCCCAAGGCGACCGAGATCCTCGGCCGCCCCTGCACGAAGAGCGTGGCGGACCTGCCGCCCGGCGTGGACCTGGCGGTCATCATCATCCCGGCCAAGGCGGTCCCCCAGGCCGTGGCGGACTGCGGCCAGCGGGGGATGCAGGCCGCCATCATCATCAGCGGCGGCTTCGCCGAATCCGGCGAGGAGGGCGCCGCCCTCCAGCGCGACGTCGTAGCGGCGGCCCGGCGCTCCGGCGTCCGGGTCGTCGGCCCCAACTGCCAGGGGGTGAACAACCCGCACCACGGCCTCTGCGCCTCCTGGCCGCTCCTCACCCTTAAGGGAGACATCGCCGTCATTTCCCAGAGCGGGACGGTGGGGGCGGCCCTGATGGACTGGGCCTCCCAGGAGCAGCTGGGCTGCTCCGCCTTTGTGAGCATGGGGAACCGCTCCGACGTGGACGAGACGGACCTGATCGACTACTTCGCTCAGGATCCCCACACCCGCGCCATCGCCGCCTATCTCGAAGGGGTCAAGGAATTGACGCGGTTCCGCGAGGTCGTGTCGCGCTGCCGGAAGCCCATCGTGATCCTGAAATCGGGACGCACGCTGGAGGGCCGGCGCGCCGCCGAGTCCCACACCCGGTCGCTGGCCGGGCGGGACGAGCTGTACACCGCCCTGTTCCGCCAGCTCCGGATCCATCGCGCGGACACCCTGCAGGACCTCTACGACGCCGCCAAGGCGTTGGCGTACCTTCCCAGACCGCGCGGCCGCCGCGTCGTGACGATCACCAGCTCGGGCGGCTCGGGCATCCTGGCCACGGACTGGGCCGAGTGGTCGGGCCTCACCATCGCGCCCCTCCCCGCCCACGTTGCCGACTCACTGCGCGCCATTCTCCCGCCCCACTGCATCGTGGCCAATCCCCTGGATCTCACGGGCGACGCCAACGCCGTGCTGTATCGCCAGGTGGCGGACGCCACCGCGCCGCACTTCGACTACCAGATCATCATCTTCGGGGATCCCATCCTTCAGGCCAGCGACGTCCCCACCCCCGGGTCGCCCCAGCTCGTGATCTTCCTTGGGGGCGCCGATGTGGAGCGGCAGGAGCGGGTGCGGATGCACCAGAAGAAGGTGCCGGTCTTCCCCACCCCGGAACGCGGCATCCGCGCCCTGGCCCGCCTGTACGCTTTCGACGAGGGGGGACCGTGACCACCCATCCTCCGGCCGCATCCGGCCGCTGGCTGCCCGAGCCCGAGGCACTGCGCCTGCTGGCCACCTACGATCTACCCGTCATCCCCCATCGCCTGGCGAGAAGCGCGGAGGAAGCGGCCGCAGCAGCGCAAGAGCTGGGGTGCCCCGTCGCCATGAAGATCGTCGCTCCCGATATCCTCCACAAGACTGACATCGGCGGGGTGATGCTCAACATCCCCACGCCGGAGGCGGCCGGCGCATCCTTCACCACGCTCTACCATCGCCTCACCCCTCACCCCTCACGCCTCACGATCGATAGTATCCTGGTGGCCCGGATGGCCGCCCCAGGCACCGAGGTGATTCTGGGGATGCTGCGCGATTCCCAGTTCGGACCGGCCGTGATGGCGGGTCTGGGTGGGATCTTTGTGGAGCTATACCAGGACGTCGCCTTTCGCCTCCCGCCGCTGACCCCGGCGGGAGCCCGGGCCATGCTCTTGGAGTTGAAGGCCGCCCCGCTCCTCACCGGCTACCGGGGCCAGCCCCCCCGCGATCTGGATGCCCTGGCCACCTGTGCGTGCGCCGTGGGCCGGATCGCCGCGGAACACCCCGAGATCCACGAGATGGATCTGAATCCCGTCCTGGCCTACGAGCGGGGGTGCGTAATCGTGGACGCCAAGATCCTGGTGCGCTGAGAGGTCCCACCCGATGGGCGCATTCAGGGGTACCCGAAGCGCCGGCCCGTCCCGATTGCACTACGCTTGGGTCATTGTCCTCCTGGGTCACCTGAACGTTCTCTCCGCCCTGGGTCTCGCCCGGTTCGGCTACACCATGATCCTGCCAAGCATGAAGGAGGGGCTGCATCTCACCTACGCGGAGGCGGGGTGGCTGGCCACGGGGAATTTCGTGGGCTACCTCCTCTGCTCATTCGTTGCCGGACTCCTCGCCACGCATTGGCCGCTGCGCCGCTTGCTTCCCATCGCCCTCCTGTCCCTGGCAACCGGACTGGGTGTTACCGCCCTGGCCACCGGGTTCCCGACGGCCCTGGCGGCCCGCACCGTCACCGGATTGGCCAGTGGCGCCGTGAACATCCCGGCCATGGTCCTGCCCACCCTCTGGTTTGCTCCCCATCGGCGCGGGATGGCCGCGGGCATCCAGACCGGCGGCTCGGGCCTGGGCCTCATCTTGAGCGGGCTGGTCATCCCGGTGATCATCCGACACGTCGGACCCGAGGGATGGCGCCATTCCTGGCTGTTCCTCGCGGGGCTGGTGGCCCTCGTCTGGACCCTCACCCTGGGCCTCCTCCGCAACCGACCGGAGGAGGTCGGCCTGCACCCCTATGGCGCCAGCCTGGCCTCCCCCCCGCTTCCGATGGCGCCTCCCCGCTGGCGGGAAGTTTTCGCCAACCCGCACCTCTGGGCCCTGGGGGCGATCTATGCGTGCTTCGGTTTCTCCTACGTGATCTACGCCACCTTCTTCGCCGCTTATCTCACCAAGGAGGGAGGCCTGTCCCCGGCCGCGGCCGGCCAGCTCTGGGGCCTCGTGGGGATCCTGAGCCTCGGGAGCGGCCTCCTCTGGGGCAGCCTGGCCGACCGGATGGGGAAAAAATTCGGCCTGGCCATCGTCTTTGGACTCCACACCACCTGCTTTGTCACCTTCGCCCTGGCTCGGGCCACGCCCGCCTTCGTCACCTCGGCGATGCTCTTTGGCCTGAGCGCTTGGAGTATTCCGGCCATCATGGCGGCGGCCGTGGGAGACTACACGCGGACCCCGCTGGTCCCCGCCGCCCTCGGATTCATCACGATCCTCTTCGGCATGGGCCAGGCCGCCGGTCCGCCGACGGCGGGATGGCTGGCCGACTGGACCCTGTCTTTCTCCGGCGCCTTCCTCCTGGCCGGCGCCGTCTCCCTGGTCGGGTGCCTGAGCTCCCTGCTGATGCGTATGCCGACTGGGCCAAAGCACTGACCTGAATCTCCCCACCGCCAAGGCACCAGGACACCAAGGAAAGGCAGGTGCAAAACACGGCCCTGCGCATGACCGAACAGCGAGGAACCTCGTACATCGGGCCGTCCCGGTCTGGCCCAGGGAAATTCGTCTCCTAATGAGCCGATGGCGCCTGGGGGCGTGGTGGTGAAATCTTTGGGGTGAATCAGGGGAAGGCGCGGGGGAAGAGGCGCCGGGCGTTTTCCGTGGTGATTCGGGCGACCTCGTCCGGGGCGATGCCTTTCAGATCGGCCACCGCCCGGCAGGCGACGGTCACGTTCTGCGGCTCATTCCGGACGGCGGGGTCAGGGCCCAGGACCGGAGAGTCCGTCTCGAGGAGCAGGCACTCCAACGGCACCTGTCGGGCCAGCTTCTGCTTCTGCGCAGAGCGCACCACCGATGGGGGAATCGAGAAGAAGTAGCCCGCCCGGACGCCCTCCAGCGCGGCCGAGGCCTTGCCGTCGAAGGCGTGCATCAGGACCCGGCGGGCGCCTCGCTCTCGGAGGAACGCGATGGTGTGACGCCCGGCTGACCGGGAATGGACGTTCAACGGCAGGTCCAACTCGGTGGACAGCGTCACGAATCTCGCCAGGATCTCCTCCTGGACCTTCCAGTCCGCCTCCGCCTTGACCGTCCAGTGATCCAGTCCGACTTCTCCCAGGGCGACCAGCCGGTCGGCATGCTGACGGATGAACGTCGCAAGGCCCTCAGCCGCCTCCCGATCCAGGACCGTGGGATAGAGACCGGCCGCAGGCTTGACCAACGGGTGCCGTCGCGAGAGGGCGAGCGCCCGCTCGGCCTCGGCCTGTGTCTCGCTCACGGCCACGATGCCGCGGACACCGGCCGCCTCGGCCCTCGCCAGAACACCCGGCAGGTCCTGGGCAAAGTCCGCGGAGGTCAGGTGGGCGTGCGCGTCGAATAGCTCCACGATCACCTCCCGCGTACGCGCGTCTTGGGTCGAGAGCGTACCAGGCCGCAGCTAGCCTGCCAGCCTGGCGGCCAATTGTTCGGCCCGGTCCACCAGGCTGCGGATCTCCTCAAAGCCCATTTGCCAAAAGCTTGGGTCATGGAAATCCACACCGAGCGGCTTGAGCAAGGCCTCGGGCGCATCCGAGCCCCCGGCGGCAAGCAGCTCGAGATACCGCGGAACGAAGCCGGCACCCTCCTCCTTGTACCGCCGGTACAGCGACAGGACGAGGAGCTCTCCAAACACGTAGCTGTAGCAGTAGAAGCGGGTATGGATGAAGTGCGGGATATACGACCACCCCCACCGGTATCCCTCCGTCATCTCCACTGCGTCCCCATAGTAGGGCCGATTGGCCTCGAGCCACACCTGGCAGATGACGTCCGATGTGAGGCGCCCGGCCTTGCGCCGCTCGAAGGCCGCCTGCTCGAAGCGCGTCAGGACGTTCTGCCGGAAGACCGTGGCGCAGGTGTCCTCGATCTTCCCGCACAGGAGGGCGAGCTGAACCCGCGGATCGTTCTGCACGCGCAACAGGTGATCAAAGACCAGGAACTCGCCGAACACCGAGGCGGTTTCGGCCGTCGTCAGGGGCGGATCGTAATTGAACAGCGTCTGCTTTCGCGCCAGCCACCCGTGCAGCCCGTGCCCCAGTTCGTGCGCGACCGTCATCACGTCGCGCAGGGTGTCGGTGTAATTGCACAGGACATAGGGATGGAGGGAGGGTGCGGGCGAGGCGCAAAACGCCCCGCCCCGCTTTCCCGGGCGGACCTCGGCATCGATCCAACGCCGGTCGAAAAACTCCTGGGCGATCTCGCGAATCGTCGGGGTAAAGGCCTCGAATGCCTCCAGGATGATGTCCCGAGCGGCGTCGAAGGAGCATGGCGGCAGGGCGTCGCTCACCGGCGCGTACTGGTCGTACAGGGCCAGCCGTGGCAGGCCGAGCAGGCGGGCCTTCATCCGGAAATATTGCTGGGCGATGCCGTAATTCTTCTCCGTCACGGCCATCATCTGCTCGACGGCCTTGTCGTCGATCTCATTGTCGAGGTGGCGTTCCGCCATGGGATGGGGGAAGCGGCGCAGCCGGTCGATGGCCAGGTGATCCTGGATCACGGTCTCGTACACCGAGGTCAGCACCAGCGCGTGTTCCGACAGCACCGCGAAGAGCACCTCGTAGGCGCGCTGTCGAAGGTCCCGATCCTGGTGGTGGACCAGGGCCAGGACCTCACTCATGGTCAGCCTGTCCGTCCGCCCCTCCCGCGCCAGGGGGAAGTGGAGGCTGGTGATGAGCTCGGTAAAGAGCCGCCCGAAGGCCCGCCGGCCCGTGTTGTCGCGTTCGTTGAGCAGGCGCTCTTCCGCCTCCGAAAGGGTATGCGGCCGATGCCGCCGCACCCGCTCCAGATAGTGCCGGTACCCGGCCAGACGCGGGTGCGCCTGCAGGGAGTCGGCCACCTCGTCCTCCAGCTCCATCCATTCGAGGTCAAAGAACAGGACCAGGTTGCCGATTTCGGTGGCGGCCAGCTCCACCCGCTCCCTCAGGTCCCGGTGCTCCGGCCGCGAGGTGTCCGCCGCGTACAGCAGGTCGGCGAAGGTCCCGATCCGTTTCAGGTCCTCTTCGAGGGCCTCCAGCTGTACGAGGGCACCTCGAAGATGCTCCAGCGCCGGCCCGCCGGGAACCCGGATGGTGTCACGGAATCGCCGGGCAAACGCCTGGGCCCGCGCCCGACAATCCGCCAGTGTTATTTCGATCCGGGGGTCGTCGTGGCTGACGAACAGGTCGCCCAGATCCCACCGAACCCCCGCGCTGCTGAATGGCTGGCTGGTCACCGGATGCTCAACTCCTCCGGCGCCGCGCCACCACCCCCCACTTGGCGAGGGCCCATAGCGCACGCACCCCATCCCGCCATGTAATCTTCTTCCCTTCCGCATAGGTCCGACCGGTGTAGGTGATCGGAATCTCGTAGACCCGGTATCCAAACCGGAAGAGCTTCACCGTCACTTCGACTTCAAAATCGAACGAGTACGACTGAATCTCCAGGCGCTTGAAGACGTCGGCGCGGATGACTTTGAACCCTGTTTCCATGTCGGTGAGGATGCCGGATGTCATCACGTTACCGAGCAGCGTGAGCAGCTTGTTGCCGAGGTAGTGCCAGAACAAGAAGGCCCGATGCGGGCCCAAGAACCGGGAGCCGTACACCGCATCCGCATATCCCTGCTCAATCAGCCGAAGCGCCGCCGGATAATCCTCCGGGTGATATTCCAGGTCGGCGTCCTGAATGACGATCACCTCCCCGCTGGCATGGGCCAATGCGGTCTTGATTGCCGCTCCCTTGCCGCGGTTCGAGGAGTGAAACAGGCACGTCAACGTCCCCGGATATTGATCGCTCAATCTCCGGAGGATGTCGCGGGTCCCGTCCGTCGACCCGTCGTCGACCGCAATAATCTGCTTCACACAGGCCACCTGCCTGACCCTGTCGATGATCGGTTCGATGGTGTCCTTCTCATTGTAGGCGGGGATGATGACCGAGAGCATCATAGGGCGGCCCCCTTCTCCCGCCGCTTATATGAAAAAATCCGCCAAAACGCAATCGCAATCCGTTTCCCGTCCGGTTTTCTTCCGCAATATGTTATCCTATCCGTCGAGACGTTGGAGCAGCACCGAACGGGGAGAACCGTGGGCGACATCCCGGATGATCTCCGGCGACTCCTGAAGCAAGTCAGCCGATCGTTTTACCTCACGCTCGCCGTCTTGCCCGCGTCCCTCCGGGGACCCCTGGGGCTTGCGTACCTGCTGGCGCGGGCAGCGGATACCATCACGGATACCCGGATCATCCCTCCCGGGAACCGACGCCGGTATCTGGACCTGTTCCGGGAGGAGATCGACCGCGCGACCGCGTCCCGGCTCCACGAGATCTCCCAGGCCCTGATCGGGCCGCAGCGGAATCGCGCCGAACGGGACTTGTTGACGCGGTTGCCCGAGTGCGTCGCCGCCTTCCGGAGCCTGCCCGAGGAGGATCGCCAGCGGATTCGAACGCTCCTGCGCACGCTCATCCATGGCATGCAGACCGATCTGAGGCGGTTCCCCGGGGAAGGCAAGAACGGGCTGGTCGCCCTTGAATCCAGCGGGGATCTGGACGAATACACCTACTACGCGGCGGGCTGTGTGGGGGAGTTCTGGACCGAGATGGCCATGGCCCACTGTCCCGCCTTGCGGGACTGGGATGCCCCGGCCATGCGGACTCGGGGCAGGCGGTTCGGTCAGGGTCTCCAGATGACGAACGTCCTCCGGGATGTTGCCCATGACCTGCAGAGCGGACGGTGCTACCTGCCCCGCCAGGACCTCGCCCGCATCGGCCTGACTCCCGAGGATCTCCTCGATCCCGCCGCCGTGGAGAGGCTGCGCCTCCTGCTGCGAGAGCTCGTGGCCATCACCCTAAACCACTACGCCGAAGGATGGACCTACATCCTGTCGATCCCCGCAACGGAAATCCGGCTGCGGTTGGCCTGTACCTGGCCGCACTTCATCGGCCTGCGCACTCTCGAGCGCGTTCAGAAATCCCGCGACCTCCTTGACCCACAGGTGACCGTGAAGATCCCGCGGCCGGCGGTGTACGCGATCCTGCTTCGCTCCGCCGCCAGGGTCTGGTCCGATGAAGGGCTCGAGCGGTATTATCGGGCGCTCCGCGGCCGGATCGGCGCGGTGCCGAGCCCGACCGGCTGACCCGGGAGACCCGATGACCACCGCGGGCAAGCCAGAAATCGTCCGGGCCCACGTCTGGGTCTCGGGAAGGGTCCAGGGCGTGAACTTCCGGGCCTACGCCCAGGATGAGGCAGCCTTCCGGGCAGTGGCCGGGTGGATCCGGAATGCCTCGGACGGCCGCGTGGAGGCGGTCTTCGAGGGGCCCCGGCAGTCGGTGGAGGCCATGGTCCGGTGGTGTCATCGGGGATCGCCCGCTTCGCGCGTGACGGGTGTGGAGGTCACGTGGGAGGCGCCTCGCGGTGAGCGTGGGTTCTCTGTACGCTACTGACTCTCAAGAGACACAAGGAACCGCCAATCCGCTCCACATCCTTCCCCCTGGATGGGGGAAGGTAAGGATGGGGGTGACAGTCCCGGGAATGCCACCCCCACCTTCGTCCTCCCCCATCGAGGGGGAGGAGAGTTTTTGCCCGCCAGTGTGATGCCGTCAACTGAACCCACCGGGTCCGAGGCGGTGGTTGTTCAGCCAGGAACAGGCCAGGGATCTCTCCGGCGGGGGCGCGCTTGCGATCTTGACGGGGACACGTTCGGCTGAATTTGGGGAACGGAGGGAGTCGTGTGTCCTGCTGACCAGGCACCGCGAATCACCGGGATCCTGGAGACCGTGTTGTATGTGGCGGACATCGAACGGGCCGAGCGATTCTACCGGGATGTGATGGGCCTGACCCAGGTCGGCAAGGAGGCGGGACGTCACGTCTTTTTCCGAGTGGGATCCGGGGTGCTGCTGCTGTTCCGGGCCGAGGAGACGCGGCGGTCCGGGAGCCTGCCCCCGCACGGGGCGGACGGAGAGATCCACGTGTGCTTCACCACCTCCCCGGCCGAGTTCGAGCTCTGGAAGATCCGGATCCGGCAGCACGGCATCGCCATCCTGCAGGAGGCGGAGTGGCCGCGGGGCCGGTCCTTCTATTTTCGGGATCCCGATGGCAACCTCCTGGAGCTGGCCGACGCCGACATCTGGCCTCCCGAGGATCGCTGACGCACCGCCGGGTCGCCCGCTGCCCGCGCTGCGCCGCAGCCTATCCCTGGGGAACGACGGTCTGTCCCGTGTGCCACGTGGGGTTGGTACTGTCGGGCGGAGGGTCCGAGGAGCGGCCCACCGCCCTCATATTCGAGACGTGGGACCGCCCCTCGGTGGATGTGGTCATCTCTCTGCTGGAGGCGCACGGCGTGCCCTGTCTGGTTCGGGGGACTCACGACACCACCCACTTCGGCATCGGGCCGGCCGGCTTCTGCCGGGTGTTCGTCCGGGCGGCCGACGAGGGACGCGCCCAGGAGATCCTGGATGCGGAGATCGGCCGCGAGGAGGACGAATAGCGGGTGGGTCAAACCCGGACAAAGCATTTGAACCGCCAAGGTCGCCAAGTCCGCAAAGAAATCTTCATATCCAAGAGTAACAGCGGGGAAAAAGACATGGGACATACCGGAAAATTTTGGCCCAAACGCTGGGTCCGGGAAGTTGAAGCCGGAGGAACCTTTGCGATCTTTGCGAACTTTGCGGTGGAATGTTTGGGCTAAACTGTCTTGAGGTAGGCCGCGTACGCGGCGTAATTCCGCTGCATCTCCGCCAGGCTGTCCCCGCCGAACTTTTCGCACAGCGCCCGGGCAATCTCGAAGGCCACCACCGCCTCCCCGACCACGCCGGCGGCTGGGACGGCCGTGATATCCGAACGCTCCACCCCGGCCTTGCTGGCCTCCTTCGTCACGACGTCCACGGAGGCCAGGGGCTTGTACTGGGTGGAGAGCGGCTTCATGGCCGCCCGGATCACGATGGGCTGGCCGGTGGTCATCCCGCCCTCCAGCCCGCCCCCGTAGTTCGTCCGCCGGTGGAACCCTTCTCCCTCCACGCCCTCCTGCCCGGGGACCCCGTAAAAAATCTCGTCCATCACCTCGAAGCCGAAACGCCGCGCGGTCTCGAAGCCCAAGCCGATCTCCACCCCCTTGATCGCCTGGATGCTCATGAGGGCCTGGGCCAGCCGCCCGTCGAGACGCCGGTCCCAGTGCACGTAGCTCCCCAGGCCGACGGGTGGGTTCACGACCACGACCTCGAAGACGCCCCCCAGGGAGGTGCCCTTGGCGCGGGCCTCGTCCACCTTGGCCATGATGGCGGATGTGGCCTCAGGGTCGGCGCAGCGGACGGCGGACTCCTCGGCCCGCGTCACGATTTCAACCGGCGTCAGCCCCTCCGCCTTGGCCCGGATGCCTCCCATTTCGACCACGTGGCTCAGCACCTGGATCCCGAACTCCCGGAGGAGGCACTTGCAGACCGCGCCGACCGCGACGCGCGCGGCCGTCTCCCGGGCCGAGGCCCGCTCCAGGACATTCCGGAGGTCCCGGTGATCATACTTGAGGCCCCCGGTGAGATCGGCATGCCCGGGCCGGGGCCGGGTCATGGGGGGCTTCTCCTGCGCGGCGCGAGCCCCCTCCGGCTCCGGCGCCATGACGTGCTTCCAGTTTTCCCAGTCGCGGTTCCGGATCTGCAGGCTGACGGGGCTGCCCAGGGTCTTCCCGTGCCGGATGCCTCCCAGGATCTGCACCTCGTCCTGCTCGATCTTCATCCGGCCGCCGCGACCGTAGCCCCCCATGCGCCGGCGCAAGTCGGCGTTGATATCGGCCGCCGTCACGGGGACGTTGGAGGGCATGCCCTCCAGAATGGCCACCAGGGCGGGTCCGTGCGATTCCCCGGCCGTGAGGTAACGGAGCATGCGGACTCCCTGTCCCCCTCACCCTCGCCCTCTCCCACCTGGGGAGAGGGGAGGAAGGTGTGCGCGGATATTACTGCCTCGCCCCTCCCCTGAAAAGGAAAAACGCACCCCGGCCCGGGGTGCGTTTCTCGCCGCTGTCGTAGACCGGTCCGCGAATCAGCTCAGCCGCGGCTCCTCCAGGATCGTCGGGGTGATGAAGATCAGCAGTTCCGTCTTGTCGTTCGGGCCGACCGAGTGGCTCTTGAACAGCCACCCCAACGCCGGGACGTTCTTCAGCCACGGGAGCCCGGACTCGGCCACGACATCCGTCGATTGCAGCAGGCCGCCGATGACGATCGTGGATCCGTTGCTGACCAGGATGTTGGTGGTCGCCTTGCGCTGGTTCAGCACGAAGGCGAAGCCCCCGGCGAAATCAATCCGGTCCCCGGGGAAGGTGCGCTCCGCCTCAACCTTCATGGAGACGCGGCGGTCATTCGTAATGTGGGGGGTCACCTTCATCCGGATGAAGGCGTCCTGGAACGCCACCACCGTCCGGCCCGAGGAATCCACGGTGGTGTAGGGAACCTGCGTCCCCTGCCGGATCTCGGCCTCCTGGTTGTCCAGGGTTGCCACCTTGGGCGCCGAGAGGGTTCGCACCCTGCCCTCGTTTTCGGCGGCCGAGAGACGGGTCATGAGGATGCCGTTGTTCAGCAGGGACCCGGTGATGATGCCGACGCCCGACACGTTCGTTCCCGAGGCGGGGAAGGAAAGCGCCAGGGGCACGGTGGTTGTGGGCACCGTCAGATCGGTCCCCGTGAAGGAGGTAAAGACGCTGGTGGGCGTCAAGTTCTTGCCTGCCTGCCCGCTCGTAACATTGGTGGTAAACGAGAACCCCCACTCGATGCCGAGGCTCTGGGCGAAGGTCCGGGTCGCCTCGATGAGCCGGGCCTCGATCAACACCTGCGGCGTGGGGATGTCCAGGCGCTTCAGGAGGGTCTCCATCTTGGCGATGGTGGTGGCGGTCTCCTGGATGATCAGGGTATTCGTCCGGTCGTCCACCACGACGCTGGCGTCGGTCCGGCCGGGGGTCTTGAGGCGGTCCAGGTTCTTCACGACGTCGGCCGCCTTGGCGTAGTTGACCGATACCACCTTCGTCACCAGCGGCTCGACCTGGACCTGGGCCTGCTGCTCTGTCACCCGGGCGCGCGCGGCGGCGATCCGGGCGTCCTCTCGGGCCTTGCGCTCTGCCTCGAGCTTGGCGAGAGGAGCGACCCGGATGATGTTCCCGTCGATTTCATAGCCCAGGTTGTTGATCTTGAGGATGACGTCCAGGGCCTGCTGCCACTCGACGTTCACCAGCCGGACCGTGACCCGCCCCCTGACATCATCGCCGGCGACCACGTTCATGCCGCTGACCTCGGCGACGATCCGAAGCAGGTTATTGATATCCGCGTCCTTGAAGTCCATGGACAGCCGGCCAGTCCCGGGCATCGCGGGGGCCGGGACGGCCGGGGGAGCCCCCGCGGCCGGTGCACCCACCGCGGGTGGCGCCCCCGGGGCGGCTGGTGGTGCCGCCGCAGGCGGCCCCGCGGCCGGGGGTGCCCCCGGACGGGGCGCGGCGGCGACCGGCGGAGAAAGCAGATCGACCAGGATGGCCGACGGGGTCTGCTGCACATCGTACCGCGTGGGGCCTCGGAGATCGGCCGTGACCCGCACGACCGGTTCCGGCGTCAGGCTATGCTGGCTCGCCTGGAGCCGGTTGACCGGGGAGGCCACCTGGCGAAGGTCCAGGGTCCGTGCGTCCGCGGGGGAAATCTCCGCACCCGTGACGTCCACCACGAGCTGCAACGGCTCGGTGGACTCCGTGACCTTGTAGGTGACCTTGCCGCTGGTCCCGATGACGATCCGCTGGCGACCCCGCACGCTCTGCATGTCCACCCGCGTGACCTTTCCGGCGGGGGCAGTCGCCGCCCCGGGGGCACCCTGTGCCGCGCCGGGGGCGGCCCCCACCGCGGTCCCAAGCTGAACCCGAAGCTGGTTGTCAATCGTCGCGACCTGGTAAGTCACCATCGCCTTCAGATCCAGGACGATCCGGACGATCTTGACCGGCCGGTCGCGATACTGGGACGAGCGGATGGCGGTCACCATGAGCGGCCGTGCGGCGATCGGCTGGGGGATCGCATGCGTCGCGTTGGGGATATCCACGATCAGCCGGGGCGGGTCGGGAAGGGTAAATGACTCGTAGGTCGTGATCGGACCGTCCGCGGTCACGGCCACAATCACTCCGCCCGGGCCGGCGTCCTGCGCCTCGACCGCCGTCACCTCGACGGGCCCGCGCGGGGCCGGAGCCGGAGGCGGTGCAATCGCAACCGGTGGGGGCGTCGGCACGGGAGGCGCGGGCGGCGGGGGCGCCACCTGCGGGGGCGCCACCTGCGGTGGCGCCACCTGCGGTGGCGCCGGTGCCTCCGCGGGGCGCGGGGGCTCGGGAACCGCAGGCGGGGGCGGTGCCGCAGCCGTCGCCGGAACCGGCGCCGTCGCCGGGGCGGCGACGGGCGGAGCGGTCGGAGGGACCCCACCCTCCCGGGACTGCACCTCGGCCATGTCCGTGGCGCAGGCGGCCAGAACAAGCGCCGCCACTCCGAGGAGTGGCCCGCGCCAGAGGAAACCAGCGGAGACCCGCGTTCCCATGCGCTATTCCTCCTTCCTGAGGCGGAGCTCCACCAAGCGGGTCCGGACTTGCGGCAAGGGGGTCGGCCCCTTCACCTCAAAGGTCACGCCTTCCGGGGTGATCTTGGTCACCCGGGCATCCCCGCCGATGGTATCGTTGACGCGCAGGACATAGCCCTTGCCATCGGGTGCTTCCACCAATGCCAGGAATCCGCGCTGTTCCCAGATGATGCCCGAGAGCTTGATCTCGTTGACCGACAGCGCCGCCAGACCAATCTTCGGACCGGTCTTGACCGCCCGGACCCGCGGCTCGATGAGCGGCCGGAATGGATCGCGGCGCCCCCGGACCTCGTAGACGTACGTCGGGCGCGCGGGAGCCGCAGCCGGAGCCGGAGCGACCGCCGGGGCCGCCGGCCTGGCCTGGGCAGGGGAAGCCGGTCGGGGCGGAGGAGTCGGGGTCGGGCTCCCCCCTCCGGGGCACCCCGTCAGGCCGAGGGACACACCCACGCACAGGAGAAGGGTCCACATCCGCCGGAGGCCGGGTACCCCGGAATGCGGGGTGACCCCGGAATGCGAGGGGACCCACCGCGGGCGGGCGACCCCGCCAGCCGCGGGTCCCGCGTCGCGGCTACTTCGCAGGCGCACTGGCCGTTCCTCCCTTTTCGAGAAAGGTGAAGGTCGTGGCCTTGAAGTCTGCGGTGATCGTCCGGCCCGTCCGCTGCTGCTGCGCGGCCAGCGGGCTGATCCGGAGGTCGGCCACGTTCACAATCCGCTCGAGCTTGCTCACGCGATCCAGGAACGCTCCCAGGGTGTGGTACTCCCCCTGCACCCGGATATCGATGGGCACCTCTGCGTAGAAGCCCTTCTTGACGGGGGCCGCCGGACGGAAGAGCTGGAACTCCAACCCACTCTGCAGGCCCAGCGTGTTCACCTGGGTCAACAGCTTGGGGATCTCCTTTTCTTCCGGCAGCTTGACCAGCGCAACCTCCAGTTGTTTCTCCAGGGCCTTGATCTCCTCCTCCAGCTTCGGACGGTTGGCCGCGATGATCCGCTTTTGGTCCAGGTCCGCCTGGAGCTTCTGCAGGTCCCCTTCCAGCCTCCCCTTCTCCGCCCACAGAGGCATCATCAGCAGATACACGTACGCTACCACGAGCCCGCCCCCCAGCAGGCCAACCAGCATGTAGCGCTGTCGCTTGGGGATATTGGCGAAGTAGCCTTTCAGATCAGGTGCCATGGCGTGTCCCCCGGCTAGAGCTTGCCTTCAGTAACCTCGGCCGTGATGGTGAACCGCTCCACCGACACGTCTTCGACCGTGGTCTTCTCCGAGATCACGAGGTCGACGTTGGTGAGCAGGTTGGACGCCTGGCCGAGGTTGGTCATGAGCGTGGCCACGTTGAAATTGGAGAAGGCGATGCCGGAGATCTCCAACCGCCTGCCCGTCCGGTTGAGGGAGGTGAGCCAGACCTCGGAGGGCAGCGCCTTGCTCACCTCGTCCAGAAGCTTGACGGGTCCCCCCTGCGCCGCCACCAGGGTCTCGATGATCTTGATCTTCTCCTCCAGCCGCTTCTTCTCGGCCCGGAACCGATCCACCTGTTTGGCCAGCTCGTCGAAGCGCCGCAGTTCCGCCTGCGTCTGGCGGATGGTGTCCTCGAGGCGTGACACCTCACCGCTCAGCAGGTACCACCCGAAGGCCATGGCGAGGAGGAGGGCCACGCCGCCGACCGTCCCAAGGATGAACGCCGCGGGGAGGGGGGCGCGCTTGACGCGCTCCTCGCGCGGCAGGAGGTTGATCTTGATCATGTCACTTGTCTCCCGCGTGTCGCAGGGCCAGTCCTACAGAGACAGCCAATTGCGGGGCGATGGACTGCAGGTACTCCGGGTCGAACCGCTTGGCGTCGATCTTCACGTGGCGGAGGGGATTGGCCACCTCGCAGGGCATCTCGAGGTTCTCGGAGAGGTACTGCACGAGCCCCGGGAGCCGCGCACAGCCGCCGCTCAGCACGATCCGGTGGATCGTGTCGCTGTGGGACGAGGAACGGAAGAAGTCGAAGGACCGGCGGATCTCCCCCGCCAGCTCGGTGTTCACCATATCCACGGCCGGGCGGGCGTCCTCGAAGGTCCGGCCGTCCACCTCTCCGCCCAGCTTCAGCGCCTCCGCCTGCTCGTAGCTGAGGCCCAGCATCTTCTGGATGGATTCCGTGTACCGGTTGCCCCCCAGGGCGGAGTCCCGGGTGAACTCTGACATCCCGCCCTGCAGGATGTTGATGTTCATCACCGCGGCCCCCAGATTGACCAGGCCCACCACCTGTTCCCGATCCGCCTCGTAGGCGATCTCGTAGGCGTTCTGCAGGGCGAAGGCGTCCACGTCCACCACCACCGCGTTGAGTCCGGCCGTGGAGATGATCGAGAGGTAGTCGTTGATGATGTCTTTCTTCACCGCCACCAGCAGGACGTCCATCTCGCTGGAGTCGGGACCCGCGCCCTGCAGGATCTGGAAATCCAGATTGACGTCTTCGATGGCGTAGGGAACGTACTGCTCCGCCTCGAAGGGGATATTCTCCTCCAGCTCCGCGGGCTTCATCCGTTGCACCTTGATCTTCTTGACAATGACCGAGTGCCCGGACACTGCCACGACGACGTCCTTGGTCTTGATCTGATTCTCGGTGAAGATCTGCTGGATGGCCGAGATGACGGTGCCCGAGTCCATGATGACGCCGTCCACGATGGTCTCGGGGTGCAGTGGTGCGATCCCAAAGCGGACGAGGTCGTACCCCCCTCGGCCCCCCTTCAACTGGACGGCCTTGATGGAGCTGGCGCCGATGTCGAGCCCGACCGTGTCCCGTTTCTTTCCCAACCCAAACATGGCGGAATCCTTTTTTGTGTGAAAGTTACATGCGCTGGCTCAGGTGTATGCGCTGGCTCTTAACGACAACTTATTGATTTGTCAAGCAAAAAAAACTCTGGACGTCGGTAGGGACCGGTTGACACAAGACATAGTGGCTTTCCCGGTCGCCGCCCCAATGGCTGGTTCAATATGCGGGGGCGGGATCGCCCCGCAATTTTTGCTCGCCCCTCCCCTGATCATGCATCCCGGCCGGCTAGAGCCAACCAGCGGGTGTCCCCCGGCCGCGGCGCCGACTCCGGTTTCTCCCGGGACATAACCTCCAGAAACGCCTGCACCACCTTGGGGTCGAATTGGCGGCCGGCACCTTGCTTGATGATCTCCACGACCCGCTCCGGCTCCATCCCGGGACGGTACGGCCGATCCGAGACCAGGGCATCGAAGCAGTCGGCCACCGCGAAGATCCGGGCGCCCAGGCTGATGGCCTCGCCGGAGAGCCCGTCGGGATACCCCGTTCCATCGAACCACTCGTGATGCTGCAGCACGATGGGGATGACCTCGGCGTAGGCGGCGATGGGCTCCAGGATGCGCGCCCCGATGCGGACGTGCTGGCGCATCGTACTGGCCTCATCCGGCGTCAGCCGCCCCGGCTTGTCAAGGATCTCGGGGGGCGTGCCGATCTTCCCGATGTCGTGGAGCAAGCCCCCGCGATGCAGGGTGTCCAGCTCCCGCGGGGACAGGCCCATGGCCCGCGCGATGCGCAGGGCCAGGTTCGTCACCCGCTCGGAGTGTCCGGCGGTCCAGGGAGACTTGGCGTCGATGGCGCGGGCCAGGGCGGTGAGCGTCCCCCAGTTGAGGTCGGCCAGCTCCTCGACCAGGCGGGCGTTGGACAGGGCCACCGCCACCTGGTCGGCCAACTGCCGGGCCTGGTTCACGTCGTCCCCGCTGGGCACGGCCCCTGTCCGGTGCCCCAAGGCGATGATGCCCGACAGCCGCTCCTTCAGGAAGATGGGCAGGACGAGGAACGAGGTGATCCCGCGCGCCGCCAAGGGATCCAGATAGGCGGGAAGGTTCCCGTCGGTGATCACCAGGCTCTCGGGACTCGCCCGGAGCCGTGCGATCTCCTCCGGGGAAAGCTGAACCCCCTCGATCACGCTCCGCTCCCCGGATGCGCCGTCGCCGACGTGGGTCCGCGCGGCCAAGGGGTCCTTGGCGTCCAGGAGTGTCACGGCTACGCCGTCGCACCGGAAGACGTCCCGCATGCGGGTGAGCAGGGTATCCACGATCTTCCCGGTATCCAGCGTTCCCAGGATGGCCTGGTCGATCTCGGCAATGGTGCTCAGCGCATAAAACTGCCGTCCCAACTGGCCGGCCATAACATTGAAGGATTTCGCCAGGTCTTCGAACTCATCCCCGCTCGTGACCGTCACCCGGGTCTCGAAGTCTCGTTGGGCCACGCGGGTGGTCCCTTCCTGCAGCTTTTCCAGCGGGACGAGGCTCCGCCGGATCTGGCTCACGCTCAGGAGCAGGACCACCCACAGGAACAGGAGGATGATCAGGCTAAAGCTCCACTTGAAATAACTGACGGGAGCCAGCGCGGCGGCCTTGGATTCGGCCAGCATCACCGTCCACTTCGGGACGAGGAACCGCGGCCGGAGGAAGAGCGACCAGTAGCTGACCAGATAGTCGTTCCCCCCCTGTGACCAGTCGAACTGCCCCACCGCCGAGTCCGCTGTCTTCTGCGCCGCCTCGGACGTAAAGGACGGTGGGAGGGCTGGCGAGCAGACCAGCGGCCTGTTTGATTGGTCCAAGACGCAGAGTTCGGTCATGGGGGGCAGGGCCCCTTCGTCCACCGTCCCCCAGAGGTATGGCGTATGAATCTCTCCCACCAGGATTCCCCGGGCGGGATTCTGGGGATCAAAGGGCAGGCTCATGAAGACACGCACGGGACCCCCGGACCGCGAGTCGGTGGACAGCAGCGTCTTTCCGGATGCGAGGTGCTGCCGTTCTAGGGCGCCGAACTCCGGGAGGTTGGCTGAGCGGCCCAAGACCGGGAACGGCCTGTTGGCATCGGTGAGAAGCGTCAGTCCCTGGAATCGCGTCGCCAGGTCTTCGGCCAAGCGCCCGGACTGGGTGTGGGTGCCTGCGGCTGTATTGGACGCGACCAACTGCATCTCGCCTTCCAGGAACAGCAGCCGCTCGTAGATGGACAGGCCCACGGCCTTGGTTGTCTGGCGCAAGCGGCCCCGGCTTTGCTGGTGCAGTTGACCTGTGACCTGAATGAAGGAAGCGACCGCCAGGGCGATGATGGGCAGGAGGGCGCACACGACGAAGAGCGTGAAGATCCGGCGGGCCACCTTGCTGCGGAGGAAGGTTCGGTCGATCTTCATCGGCACCCGCCGTCTCAGTACTCCGAGGCCAGGCCCACGAACTGTCCGTTCAGCGCCCGCACGACATCGTCCAGGCTGACCTTCTTGTCGAGGTTTTCCTCAGACTCTCCGTCCCGCCCCATGCTGTACAGGTCGAAATCCGTGTTCAATGGCTTGAACAACTTGTCGAAGCGGGCTTTGGCGGGCCCCATCTTGGTGGTGGTATTCAGGAACTGGTACGGACGCTTCCACGGGTCCAGGATGTTGAGAGGATTGACCTCTTCCAGCAGATCGGGGATCTTCCCGTTCAACCCTTCATAGGTGTACACTTCATGTTCCAGCGTCCGGATGTCCACGATGGCCTTGGCGATATCGGCGTTGTTGCGGTACCGGTTGTAGGCGGGGAACCCAATGCCCGCCAGGGTCACCACGATCGCCCCGGCGATGAGCAACTCGACGATGGTGATGGCCCGGCCGTCCTCCGTCCTCCCTCGCCGGACAGGTGGAAGCTGGTTCCGCGGCCAGCGCGGGACGGGAAATGGGGTATCCGTCATCGGACCACTGTAACCTGCGCCCTGTCGGATCGCAAGTCACCGCGTGGCTTTCATCCACGCGATGGTTCGCTGGTTCTTCCACCGCAGCACGCTGTCGGCCGGATCGTAGTAGAAGGCGAACTTGTACTCCTGCCCCTCCGGGTCCCGATAGAATACCGTGTACAGGGGCCCTCCTGCCTCGGGTTCCTTGGTGACCTTGACCACGGAGCGGAGATGCGTCCCCTTCTCCCCGGCGCCGAAGGCGATGGTGGTCCGCGTAAGTTCGATAAACGTGTCGGCGTATTTCGGGGCCGAGGTCTTCCAGACCCCGATAAGATCGTCCGGGACCGTCTTGGTGCTCTCTGGCCCGCACCCGGCGAGAGCCAGGAGCACGGCTAGGGCGATCACGCTCGCTCGTCGCTTCACGGCGTTCCGGCTGGTCGGTTGGGTGACGACATCGTCGCAACCCCGGCATCCGATCCTGCGGGTCAAGGGAATCGACCGATCCAAGGCATGCAAGGGCTGAGGAACCGGCACTAATTCAGGATGATTTCCCGCCATGTCCCGCGACGGATGGAGAATGTGCTGCCGTTATGGCAGACCTCTTGGGTGGACATGGCTTGGTCGAAGTGGACCTTCGTGCCGGCGCCCATCATGATCGTCCGCCCGATGAGCGATCCGAAGATCTGCGACGAGTCCCCGATATAGACGTCGGTGTTCGTCCCGTACAGGCTGCCGTAGAAGCGGAAGCCGCTCCCGGCCGAGAAGCGTACGAAGTCCGTCGGGGCTCCATCGCTCTTGGTGATGAGCCGGAGCTGGGTACCCGGCTCGGACCCCAGGGTGACATTGGATCCCAATCGCACCACGTGACCCGAGGCGTCGACGGCCGGTCCAGTGATGTAGATCGTGACGGGGCCGCTGACCGTCAGGGACGCGCCGTTTCCGAAGTCCAGGTACTTGCGGTAGTATGTCCCCGACGAGAGGTTCACCGTGTTCCCCGCCGCCACCGTCAGGGCACTCGTGCTCGTCCCCGGCGTGACCTGGGGGAACGACTGGCTGGCGACGTTGGACTGCTTGCTGCCGGTCACGGTGACACCCACTCCCTCAAAAATGTCATCCCCCGCCTTGATGTCCCCCTTGACCTCGGTGTTGTACTCCACGGACACGTCGCCGTTGGCGCCGATGTGTCCCCGGGCGCCCGAGTTGGCAGTCGAATCGTAGGTGCCCCCGCCCGAGTCGAAGCTGTCCAGCAGGCTCGTATTGAGCACCCACAGCTCTCTGTCGGTCCGATTATTCCCCTGGTAATCATTCCCCTGGACGATCCCATTGGGCACGACAGCGTACGCCGCCCAGCGGTAGGGGTAGGACACCTTGTCCACGGTGGCGCGGATCTCCGCCTTGGCCGTCCCGCCCGTCACCGGCACCCAGGCCGTGGCGACCAAGTCCTTGGCGGCATTCGCCGGACACCGCTGCAGCGTGGCCGTCGTGACCGTGATCTTAAAGGTCCCGCCGCCCAGGGGCGTGTCGGTTTCTCCGGTGTAGCCAGGATTCGCATTGAGCCCGGCGATGGCCTTGTGGATCGCCGCCTCGGCCAGAAGCTGGGCCTGGGCCGACGCCCGCTCGTTCAAGGCGATCTGGGTCTCGGTCGAGGAGATGGTCATGAAGCTCATGCCGGCCAACAGCAGCACGGCGGTAACCAGCATGACGATGACCAGGGCCACCCCCCGGGGCTGCCTAGAGATTCCGAAGGCGCACATCGCTCGTCAGCGTGTAGGACTCCGAAGGGACGCCGGGACGCGAGCCCTGGGATTTCAGCGTGATGGCCACCCGGCGGACCTGGGCCAACTGCTCGAAGGTCAACTGCCAGATGTTCTCCACCGGGGCCCCCTTGACCGGTGGGCAGCGGTGGGTGGATGCATAATTCGTCATCTTCAATTCCACATTGTTGACGTCAAAATAGGAAAATGTCAACGAGTCTATTGATTGGGCCAAGGGCTGGAAAGTGCCCCCCGCAAACTCGTATTTGGGAGAGCCGGACCAGTTGTCCACTCGCCGTCGCAAGGTCTTCTTGACACTATCGAATTCATAGGTGATCTGGTCGGCCGTTCCCTCCCCCGAGACATCCGCGATGAAGGAAAAGCATTGGGCGGTTGCGGCGCGGAGGGGCGCGCGGGGCACGAGCACGATCTGGGGGCTGACGGGTTTGGGCGGACTTCCGACGGGGGGATCATACCCCGCCATGCGAATCTCCTGGGTCATTTGAGCCAGACCGACGCGGGCGTTTTGTTGCAGGTCGGCCTTCAGCTCGCCCTTGGTCAAGGTGTCATGCATGGCGATATAGAGCACATAGACGCTTGCCATCACCACGGAGATCAGGGCGCCGCTGATCAGGACCTCCACCAGCGTCAGCCCCCGCGACTGCTCGGACAGGGCCCGTTCATTCCGTCTTGGCAACATACGTGACCAGACTCACCGACTGCGTCCCCTGGCCGCTCCAGGTGACCGTGACCGTCACCTGGCGAAGGTCTGTGGGACAGGGCACGCTGCCGTTGATGCTGCCGTTCGGGTTCAGGCAATCCACGCGGATGCTGCCGACGCCGCCCGTGAGGCCTTGCCCCGCGTCCGGGGTCCCGCTGTTCGCTCCCACGGCCTGCATGTCGCACAGCCATTTTCTCTTGTTGTACTCCGCGCCAACGAACGCGCCAGGGTCTGGAGGCGTCTTGACGGGGCAGGTGAATTTAGGCGGGTCCCCCATCAGGTCTGGCAGAAGGTTGCTGGTGCTGAAATTCTTGTAGTCCGTGTCCAGGCTGGCAAAGCTGTCCGCCTGGATCATCTCGACCATCTCCCGGACCAGCATCGTGGCCTTGCTTGTCTGGCCCCCGGTCATGACCGAGCGCAGCGCCACAGGGAACATACTCGCCACCCCCAAGAGCGCGACTGCCATGATCGTGATGGCGAACAGAAGCTCGATCAACGTGAGACCAGGACGGCCGAGACGCCGTCCTGCCGTCAGGGGAGACACTCCGTCTTGCACACCCTGACCTGCCCGGTGAAGGCCACCGCGACCTCGTAATCCCCCATGAGATTGGAGATCTTGTAGGTGCCGCTGGGGTTGGCCATGCCGGTGGAGGAGAAGGTCGCCTTCCCGGTGGCGCTGATCGTGACATCGGGGGGAAGCCTGGTGGCGACCCCGGTGTCGCTGATCCAGTTGGGGCTCCCCAGCGATCCGATGTCCTTCTCCAAGCTGTATTCGCCCGCCTTGACGGCGATGGCACAGCTCGAGACGCAGATCCGGAAGCGTTGCTTCGAGGTCACCGCCCGCTGGCGCGCCAAACGGAGATCGCCGGCCAGTTGCCAGGCCGCCCCCCGCAGGCGAAATCCCCGCACCACCGGACCCATCCGGGGGACGGCCAGCGAGGCCAGGATCAGCATCGCCACCGTCAGGATGATCAGCTCGATGAAGGTGACACCGCGCCCCCCTGTCAAAAGCCCCGAGGGATGCCTGCGGCGCGGGAGTCCACTCATCGGTTTGCAGCAGAGTACGCCTCGCACGGACCATGGGTCACGCTGAGTGCGGCGTCCCGCCCGGCAGGCTCCCCGTCGGTGACCCGTGTCCGGTCGTCGCATCCCCCCGGAACACGCCAGCGCGCTCTCGCGGGGCGCGTCAGAGCCGGTACAGCGTGCCATCCTCCAGGATGTGGAGCGCCGGGCGCCGCAGCCGCTTCAGTTCCGCCAGAATCTCCGACCGGAAGTTCGGCTTGAGGTGGTACACGTACACGGGAACATCCCGGTCGAGCTTTGCCAGTTCCTTCTCCAGGGTGTGGGGCGTCAGGTGCCCGCTGACGTCGGCGATCTCCTGCAGCCGGTTGGGGAACGTCGTCTCGATGGATACTGCCAGGAGCCGCGGAACCTTGCGGGCGTGCCGCCAGATCGCTTCCGTGGGGCCGGTGTCCCCGATGTGCAGCAGCGTGCCCCCGCCCCGGGCCTGGATGAAATACCCGACACACTCCACGGTGTGATTCACCCGGATCGCCGTGATGCTGAATCCCGCCAGCTCGAACGGTCCATCCTCGGGGACTTCCCGGTACAGCAGGGTCGGGAAGGCGCTGGAGGGGATTCGGGCGAAGTCCGGCCACAGGACGTCGTTCAGCAGGTTTCGCCGCACCCCGTCCAGAGTCGGAGCGATCCCATGGACCTGGACAGCGCTGTCCCGCATCCCGAAGATGTTGTCCGCCACCAGGGGCAAGCCCCCGGTGTGATCCAGGTGCGAGTGGGTCAGAAGAATATGGTCAATTTTTGCCTGCTCGCTGACCTCAAGCGCCATGGCCACGGAGCCTGTGTCAATGAGAAGGCGGTCTTCCAGCAGGAAGCTCGACAGGCGATAGCCCGGCGCTTCCCCTCCTGAACACCCCAGGACGCGATATTTCATTGCCTTGCCGCTCCACTCCGCGTCACCCGTCGCCCCGAGTCTGGCCCCATTGCTGCTAGTGCCGGCGTGGGCAAAAGTGGCGCGGCTGGCCGAGAATCAGTAACTTTGAGGAACACGTGCAACCCCCATTCCATGCGAGCTTGGATGCGTTCCAGCCGGAACGCTACCCGACTGCCGATCGGAGGTCTGCCAGGGACTCCCCGACCTGCTGCACGAGGTCTGGCCGGCCCAGAGCGGCCTCGATCCTGGCCACGATCGCCGAGCCGACGATGACCGCATCCGCCAGCGCGGCCACCTCCCTCGCCTGAGCGGGGGTCGAGATGCCGAAGCCGACGGCAAGCGGCCGCTCCGTGAGGGCACGAATCCGCCGGATTCCTTCCGTGAGGTCCACCGGCAACCGGTCCCGCGGGCCTGTCACCCCCCGCAGGGAAACGTAGTATATATAGCCGCGGCTTCGCGCACTGATCAAGGAGATTCTCCGATCCGGACTGGTGGGGGCGACGAGCAGGACCGGGTGAACACCGGCCTTTTCAAGCGCTTCCATGGCCCCATCCATCTCTTCCGGAGGGCAGTCAGAGAGAATCAGCCCGTCCACTCCGGCATCCCGCGCCGCAGCGGGAAATCGGTGCAGGCCAAAGCGGTGGATGGGATTGACATAACTCATGAGGACCAATGGGATCTCGGAATGGCGCCGAATCCGCGCCGTCAGATCCAGAATCCGGCCCAAACTGGCCCCGGCGGCGAGCGCCCGCTGGTAGGCCCGCTGGTTCACGACACCGTCGGCGAGCGGATCGGAGAAGGGGACCCCCAGCTCCACCAGGTCCGCCCCGCGGACCTCACACTCCTTCACCAGCGCTTCGGTCACCGCCAGCGAAGGATCCCCCGCGGCCAGGAAGGGGATCAGGCCCTTCCGGCCCTCTCGCTTCAGCCGGGCAAAGGCGCGGTCGATTCGGTTCTCGCTCATGCGGCGCCTCCCGGTGGGATCCCCAGGGCGGCGGCCGCCACCTCCACGTCCTTGTCGCCCCGGCCGGAGAGGTTGAGGATGACGCAGCCCTCCCGCCCCAGGGTCGGCGCGACCCGCGCGAGGTGGGCCACGGCGTGGGCCGCCTCGAGCGCCGGGATGATCCCCTCCGTCTCGCACAGCAGCCGAAAGCCCTCCAGGGCTTCGGCATCCGTGATGGAGGCATACTCGATCCGGCCCAGGTCGTGGTAGTAGCTGTGCTCCGGTCCCACGCCGGAATAATCCAAGCCGGCCGAAACCGAGTGGGTGACGCGGATCTGTCCGTCGGCATCCTGCAACACATAGCTCCGCGTGCCGTGGAGGATCCCCACCGTGCGCTCGGCGAACCGGGCGGCGTGCTGTCCCGAACCGATGCCCAACCCGCCCGCCTCCACCCCGATCATCCGCACGGGCTGATCGTCCAGGAACGCGTGGAAGAGCCCCAGCGCGTTGCTGCCTCCGCCCACGCAGGCAATCAGGCAGTCCGGCAGCCGTCCTTCCACCTCCAGGATCTGCCGGCGCGCCTCCTCCCCGATGATGGCCTGGAAATCCCGCACCATCACGGGATAGGGGTGGGCACCCAGGACCGAGCCCAGGACGTAGTGGGTCGTCTCCACGTTCGTCACCCAGTCCCGCATGGCCTCGTTGATGGCGTCCTTGAGGGTCCGGCTCCCCGAATCCACGCCGGTCACGGTCGCCCCCAGCAGGCGCATGCGAACCACGTTGAGCGCCTGCCGCCGCATGTCCTCCGTCCCCATGTAGACCTCGCAGGTGAGGCCCAGGAGGGCGGCCACGGTCGCTGTCGCGACACCATGCTGACCCGCCCCCGTCTCGGCGATGACCCGCCGCTTCCCCATGCGGCCGGCCAGCAGGATCTGTCCCACCGTGTTGTTGATCTTGTGGGCGCCGGTGTGACACAAATCCTCCCGCTTGAGGTAGATGCGGGGGCCGCGGAGGCGCTCCGTGAGGCGCCGGGCGAAGTACAGCGGCGTCGGCCGCCCCACGTACTGGCGAAGGGTGTAGGCCACCTCTTCCTGAAAGGCCGGGTCCCGCCTGGCGGCCTCGTAGGCCTCGGTCAACGCCTCCAGGGCGGCCATCAAGGTCTCGGGGACGTACCGCCCCCCGTAAGGGCCGAAGTGGCCCTGCGCGTCGGGGAGTTGGCTCACCGGACGATCAGCGAAGATCGGCTTGGCGGACGGCGTCAATGAACTCCCTCACTTTCTGGTGATCCTTGCGTCCGGGGCTCGCCTCGACCCCGCTGCTCACATCCACCCCATAGGGCCGGACCCGCCGAACGGCCGGCCCCACCGTCTCCGGTCGCAGGCCGCCGGAGAGGATGATGGGGGCGTGCCCCTTGGCCCGCACCGCCAGGTCCCAGGAAATTGGGGTGCCCGTCCCTCCCGCCTGACCCTCCACGAAGGCGTCCAGCAGAAAGGCGTGAGCCGGATACGTGGGCAGGATCCGCAGGCTCTCCGCGTCCCGCACGCGGAGCGCCTTGATCACCCGGAGGGGAATGCGGCGACTGTACTCCTCCGGTTCGCTCCCGTGCAGTTGGACCGCCTGCAGATGGCAGCGGGCAGCGATGCGCAGGACCTCCTCCAGCGGCTGATCCACGAAGACGCCCACCGGGGTGACGAAGGGCGGCAAGGCGCCCACGATCCGCGCCGCCACCTCCGGATGGAGGCAGCGCGGCGTGCCCGGGACGAAGACGAAACCCAGGGCGTCCGCGCCCGCCTCCACGGCGGCCGCGGCGTCCTCTACCGAGGTGATCCCGCAGATCTTGACCCGCGTCACGCGGTCCCCACGAGCCGGCGCAGGGCCGCGCCCACGTCGGCGTGCCGCAACAGCCCCTCCCCCACCAGGATGGCGTCCACCCCCGCCGACGCGAGGCGAGCGACCTCTTCCGGCTGGCTGATCCCGCTCTCGCTCACCAGCACCGCCTCGCGTGGAACGAAGGGCAGCAGGGTGAAGGTCGTCTCCAGGGAGACCTCGAAGCTCTTCAGGTCCCGGTTGTTGATGCCGATTAACTCCGCCCCGCTCGCGAGCGCCGTCTCCAGCTCCCGTCGGGTATGCACCTCCACCAGGGCGGTCAGGGTAAGCTCCCGGCACACCTCCATGAGATCCACCAGTTCTGGCGGGGTGAGCGTTGCGACGATGAGCAGGACGGCATCCGCTCCCGCCGCCCGAGCCTCCCAGAGCTGGTACGGATCCACGTGGAAGTCCTTCCGCAGGATCGGAAGCTCCACGGACGCCCGCACGGAGACCAGGTGATCCAGACTTCCCTGGAAGAACGGTGTGTCCGTGAGGACCGAGATGGCCTGGGCGCCGGCATCGCGGTAGGCCTGCGCCAGGGCTGCAGGCACGAGGTCGGACCGAATCACCCCTTTGGAGGGCGAGGCCTTTTTCACCTCGGCAATGGTGCGGATGGCACCGCTCCGGCGCCCGTTCGGGCCCGGCTCGCGCCGGAGCGCCGCCGCAAGGTCTCGGGCGGGCGCGCGATCCCGGCAGCGCGCCCGGAGCTCGGAGAGCGGCGTCTGCTCGCGGCGCCGTAGGACCTCGGTCCGCGTCCGGCACACAATGTCGTCCAGGATACTCATGTCTCTACAAAAGCGTTCGATAGTTCGAGCCTTCGGTTGTTGGGTCGTTCCAGGTCCGGAAGAGCTCCCGAGCGACCGAACTGCCGAACCGCTGACCGCTTTCCATTCGTCAGTGTTGACAGAATTCGACCAGCCGGTTGAGCCGGTCCAGGGCGGCACCGCTATCGATGGAATGCTGCGCTATGGCAATGCCTGCGCCGATGTCCTCGGCCTTCCCCCCGGCCGCGATGGCGGCCCCCGCGTTCAGGACCACGATGTCCCGTCTGGGCCCCCGCTCGCCCTTGAGGATGCGGCGGATGATCTCCGCATTGTCGGCGACGCCGCCCCCCTGCAGGTCGGCCATGCGGGCCCGGGGGAGACCGAAATCCTCCGGGGCCACCGTGTAGGTGCGGACTTCGTTGCTCCGGACCTCGGAGATACGGCTCTCGCAGGTGTTGGAGATCTCGTCCAGGCCGTCCTCGCCATGCACCACGAAAGCCCGCACCGTCCCCAGCTCCTTCAGGACCTGAGCCAGCACCGCTGTGAGACGCCCGTCGTAGACCCCGATCACCTGGGCCGAGGCCCGCGCGGGATTGGTCAGCGGGCCGAGGATGTTGAAGACCGTCCGGATGCGAATCTCCTTCCGGGCCAACATGACGTACTTCATGGCCTTGTGCAACAGGGGCGCGTAGCAGAACCCGATCCCCACCTCGTCCACGCACTTGCCCACCCGCTCGGGAGAGAGATCCAGGCGCACGCCCAAGGCCTCGACCACGTCGGCGCTGCCGCACAGGCTGCTGACGGACCGGTTCCCGTGCTTGGCGACCGGGATGCCCGCCCCCGCCACGACGAAGGCGGTGGCCGTGGAGACATTAAAGGTCCCCGTGGCGTCCCCGCCGGTGCCGCAGGTGTCCACCAGCATCTCCCGGTCCGTCCCGGAGAGAGAGGCCTGGACCCGGTGGCGCGTCTTGACCAGGGAGACCTTCTCCCGCATCACCCGGGCGAAGCCGACCAGCTCCTCCACCGTCTCCCCCTTCATGCGAAGGGCCGTGAGAAAGGCGGCGATCTGCGCGTCCGTCGCCTGGCCGGACATGATGGAATCCATCACGGCGAAGGCCTCGTCCCGGGTGAGGTCCTTGCCCTCCACCACCTTGCGAATCGCCTCGACAATCATGCGCGCCTCCCCCCCGCTCCGAGAATCCCCCCTCCCAGCCCTCCCCCACACCCCGCCAAGGGCGGGGGACCCGGGGGAGAGGCAGGCTGGGGGCCAATCAGGCTGCGGGGACCGGTCGGGCCAGGAAGTTCCGCAGCAGCGCCTTCCCGGCCTGAGTCAAAATGGATTCCGGATGGAACTGGACCCCCTCCACGGGATGGGTACGATGGCGGACCCCCATGATCTCCCCCTCGGCCGTTTCGGCCGAGACGACGAGGCAGTCCGGGACGCTTTCCCGCTCAATGAGCAGCGAGTGATACCGAGTCGCCTCAAACGGGTTGGGGAGGCCGGCGAACAGCGTGTGCCCGTCGTGCTGGATCGGCGACGTCTTGCCATGCATCAGTCGGCCCGCCCGCACGATCCGACCGCCGTAGGCGGCGCCGATGCACTGGTGCCCCAGGCAGACGCCCAAGAGCGGCGTGGTCGAGCCGAAAGTCCGGATCAGATCACAGCAGATCCCCGCCTCGGCCGGGGTGCAGGGTCCCGGGGAGAGGACGATCCGCTCCGGCTGCATGGCCCGGATCTCGTCCAGCGTGATCCGGTCGTTTCGGTGCACCTCCACCCTGGCGCCCAGCTCCCGGAGGTACTGGACGAGGTTGTAGGTGAAGGAATCATAGTTGTCGATCATCAACAGCATGACATGAACCCGTTGGGTGGTCCGGTTGTTCCGGACCCAAAGACCCACCGAACCACCCAACGCTCCCGCCCTCAGTCGAGCCCGGCTTCGGCCAGCTCGATCGCCCGCAGCATCCCCCGGGCCTTGTTCATGGTCTCCTGGTATTCCCGCTCCGGGACCGAGTCCGCCACAATGCCGGCGCCCGCCTGGATGGTCGCGGCCCCGCGGGCAAAAAGGATCGTCCGGATGGTGATGCAGGTGTCCAGGTTGCCGGAGAAGCTCACGTATCCCACGGCCCCGGCATAGGGCCCGCGCCGCACCGGCTCCAGCTCTTCGATGATCTCCATGGCCCGGACTTTGGGCGCCCCCGTGACGGTTCCCGCGGGAAAGCTCGCCCGCAGCACATCGAAGGCGTCCCGGCCCGGCTCCAGGGTCCCCCGGACGTGGGACACGAGGTGCATCACGTGGGAGTACCGCTCCACGGTCATCAGATCGGCGACCTCGACGGTCCCCACCTGCGCAACCTTCCCCACGTCGTTGCGCCCCAGATCCACCAGCATGATGTGCTCCGCCCGCTCCTTGGGATCGGCCCGCAGCTCCTCTTCCAGCCGCCGGTCCTCCTCCTCCGTCTGGCCGCGGGGCCGGGTCCCGGCGATGGGCCTGAGATCGATCCGGTCCCCTTCCAGGCGCACCAGGATCTCCGGGGAGCTGCCGACCACCTTCAAATCGCCCAGGCGCAGGTAGTACATGTAGGGCGACGGGTTCACGATCCGCAAGGCCCGATAGACGTCGAAGGGATCAGCGTCTGTTGGAACGGTCAGGCGCTGGGAGAGGACGGCCTGGATGACATCGCCGGCCTCCACGTACTCCTTGGCGCGGGCCACGACCTCGCAGAAGCCCTCCCGGGTGAAGTTGGACTCGGGATGCAGGTGCCCAGCGCGCGCGGTTCGACCCGCCGGCGCCCCCATCGGTCGGCGCAGCGCGGCGATGATGGCGTCGATCTTCCGCTGGGCCTCGCGGTAGGCCCCCTCGACGCCCGACGGCGTCTCGTCGGCGAGCGTGGCATTGGACACCACGGTGATCCGGTGGGTGACATTGTCGAAGATCAGCAGGGTGTCCGTCAGCAAGAAGAGCGCATCGGGAAGGTCCAGGTCGTCCTTGGCCAGGGTCGGCAGCCGCTCGATGTGCCGGACCACGTCGTAGCTCAGATACCCCACCATCCCCCCGGTGAAGCGGGGCAGGCCGGGGACACTGACCGTCCGGTAGCGCTCCAGGATGCGCTCCAGGGCGCTCAGGGGATCCTTGACGTCGGTGAAGACCTGACGGCCTTCGCCACGCAGGACCTCCAGATACTCCCCCTTGGCGCGGAAGACCAGGGCGGGGTTGCTCCCCAGAAAGCTGTAACGCCCCCACTTCTCCCCGCCTTCCACGCTCTCCAGGAGGAAAGCGTAATTGCCGCTGTCGATCTTCCGAAAGGCGGAGACGGGGGTTTCCATGTCCGCCAGGATCTGCCGGGCGACCGGGATCAGGTTGCCTTGGCGCGCCAGCTCGCGAAACGTCTCCAGGTTTGGTGTGTACACGGCGCCGCCTCACACGCGGTGGGTGTCCCCGCACGGGAGTTGTGAAGCTATCACGGGGACACGCAGAGGGTCAAGAAACGACGGTGCAGAGAGGGGGAGGGCTGGCGGTCACCAGCGATGAGAAGGGATGAGCCCGGGGTAGATGTGAGGGCTGCGGATCATCGGGGTCTGTTCTCTCAATCTCAGTGCGCGTTCAGCAATTGGTCAATCTTGCCTTTAAGCGTGCCCTTGGGATGCGCGCCGATGACCTGATCCACCCGGGCGCCATCCCGGAAGAACATCAGCGTGGGGATGCTCCGGATCCCGAAACGGGCCGCGACCTGGCGATTCTCGTCCACGTTCACCTTGCCGATGGTGAGACGCCCGCTGTACTCCCCCGCCAGCTCTTCCAAAACCGGCGCGATCACCCGGCACGGGCCGCACCACTCCGCCCAGAAGTCCACGAGGATGAGGGGCTCGGACTTCACCTTCTCGTCGAAATCGGCATCACTCAATTTCAGGATCTTCCCGGCCATGCGATCTCCTTGAGTGCCGCGACCCCTACTCGCCGAGCAGTGTACGAATCACGTTGCAATCTGTCAAGCACATTATCGCTTTTTCCCGCGGAAGTGCCGGAAGCTGAAGGCGTTCAGGATGCGAGAACAGAGCACGTCGATGCACAGCAGCGCACCCAACCGCGGATGGGGGGGATCGATCGTCTTGACACACCTGACCTCACCAGCGCAGAATGCCACAGCGACACCTCCCCTGTGCTGGGGCCCGGATCCAGTTCCCGACATCGCGAAAGGCCGGCCACGTGGAGCGATCAGAGCCGCGTTCAGATTCGTTCGACGGGATCTTGGCCGCCTTCCAGGAATCCCTCGCCTACACGTTCCAGGATCCGTCGCTCCTCACCCTTGCCCTGAGCGTGCTTCGCCCTCCCCTCACTCCCGAGGCGGCCGCCGCGCGGCAACGGCTCGAGTTCCTGGGAGATGCCGCGTGGGGCCTTGCCGTGGCCGAGGCGGTCTTCCAGATCTGGCCCCAGGCCACGGCCGGCGACCTCACTCGCTTCCGGTCCTCCTGGTGCAGCACGCCAGGACTGGCGCAGATTGCCCGCCAGATCGGGTTTCCGGCCCCGGAAGGTCCCGGGCCTCCCCTGCCAAGTGAATGGCTCCTGGCGGAACTCCCAGCGGCCAGCAGTCGAGAGGAGAGCAAAGGGGAGCGGCCGGGACCGAGTGATCGGGTCCTGGCCGAGCTCTTGGAGGCCGTCCTCGGCGCCATGGTGGAGGACGGAGGCCTGGATGCCGTCCGGGCCCTGGCCCGTCGCCTGATCACCCAGCACCGCATCGCCACGGCGCCGCCTGTGGACCCGAAGTCCGCCCTGCAGATGCTTGTCCAGGCCCGGTACGGCACGCTGCCGTCTTATCGCCTTCTCGGACGACGGGGACCCCCACACCAGCCGATCTTCCGGGTCGTGGTCAGGGTGAACGGTGAGGGGATCGAGGTTCAGACGGAGGCGGAGGGGAGTACCCGTCAGGCAGCGGAGCAGGCGGCGGCACGGCTCGCCCTGGAGCGACTCAACGAGGGTGCTCCTTGATAGACACAACATCTCGTAGCTTGGAGGCTCTGGTGGCCCCAAGCCTGGTATTTCGGCTTGACAGCGGCTTTGTCCCCATGGTAGCGTGCCCCGACGTGTGACGGGTCAGATCGTACCCACTCCCCCAGGGAGGGGCGTTCCCGGAAATGCACCTCACCAAAATCTCCCTGTTCGGCTTCAAATCCTTCGCGGAGAAGGTCGAACTCTCCTTCCAGCCCGGCATCACCGCCATCGTCGGTCCCAACGGCTGCGGGAAGAGCAACATTGCCGATGCGGTCCGTTGGGCGCTGGGCGAGCAAAGCGCCAAGCTGCTTCGCGGCGATCGGATGGATGATCTCATCTTCGCCGGCAATGCCCGACGGAAGCCCATCGGCCTCGCCGAGGTGACGCTGACCCTGACGCGGAACGAAGGGCACCTGCCTACCGAATACGAGGAGGTGGAAGTCTCCCGCCGCCTCTACCGCTCCGGGGAAAGTGAGTATCTCCTGAACCGGGTCCCCTGCCGGCTGCGCGACATCACGGACATGTTCATCGATACCGGCCTGGCCGGCGAGCCCTATGCCCTCATCGAGCAGGGAAGCATCGGCGATGTGGTCAATGCCCGGCCGGCCGATCGCCGTGTCCTGGTTGAAGAGGCGGCCGGCATCATGAAGTACAAGACCAAGCGGCGGGCCGCCCTCAGCAAGCTCGAGGCCACGGAGCAGAACCTGCTGCGCATCCGCGACGTGATCGGCGAGGTGGAGCGCCAGCGGAACTCGCTGAAGCGGCAGGCCAACAAGGCCGAACGCTACCGCGAGCTCGACCGTCGGGCCACCGAGTTGAAGCTCTTCGTGCGGTTCCGCGAGCATGCCGCCCTCTGGGAGGAGCTGCAGGCCCTGCTCGCCCGCTTGACACCGCTGCAGGAGACGCTGGCCGCCCTTCGGGCCGGGATCGCCGCCACCGAGGCGACGCTGGAGGCGCGGCGCCTGGACGCCCTGCAACAGGAACAGGCGGTGGCCGTGGCGCAGGAGGCGCTCTACGCCCTCCGGGGGCGCATCGACCGGGACGAGGCGGAGCTGCGAAACATCCTCCAGCAGATCGAGGCGGCCGGACAGCGCCGCACCCACAATGATGCCGCCCTGGCGGTCCTGGGCGAGCGCGCGCGCGACCTGCTGGCCGAGCTGGATGCGGGTTCATCCCGCGCCGCCACGCAGGAGGAGGACGTGGCGGCGCTGGAGGCGGCCCTCTCGGACGAGGGGAACCGCCTACGGGAGGCGGAGGCCGCCGTGGCATCCGCCGTGACCGAGCTGGAGCAGATCCGCGGCCAGGCCGCCCACCAGGGGAGCCAGCTCGCCCTGAAGCGGAATGAGCTCGCCACGCTGGTGGAGCGCAGCCGGCAGATGAGCGTTCAGGCACAGCGGCTGCGGCATCACCACGCCCAGGCGATCTCCGAGAAGCAGGGGGCGGAGGCATCCTCCTCGGCCGACGAAGCCCGCCGCCAGGACGTGCTGGAGCGACAGCGGATCGCCCAGGCCGAGCGGGAGGCGGCCCAGGCCGAGGCCGAGCGTGCCCGCGAGGCCCGGCGGCGTCTGGAGGCCGAGATTGCCGGCCTCGCGGCCGATGTGGAGCGCCAGCGAGGCCGCCTGGGCTCCCTCCACGAATTGCGCACGCAGTTCGCCGATTTCGAGGAGGGCAACCGGCTGCTGCTCCAAGCCGGACGCGACCGCCGCCTCATGGGGATCCTGGGGCCGCTGGCGGAGATCCTGGAAGTGCCGCCCCGCCACGAGAAACCGCTGGAAGCCCTCCTGGGCCCCCACCTCCAAGGGGTGCGGGTCCAAACCTGGGCCGAGGCCCGCGAGGCCCTGGCGCACCTCTTCCGCTCCGGCCAAGGCCGGGCCACAATCCTGAGCCCCATGCCGGCCGGCCAGGGGACCTGGGGGCAAACGATTCGGGCCGAGGTGGCCGCAGAACTCGAGGACCTGCCCAAAGAGCTTCGGGGACGGGTCGAGGGCATGGTCCTGGATCTGGTGCGGGTCCCCGAGGGAAGTCATCCCTGGATCACCAACTTGCTGGCGGACGCCCTGATCGTGAGCGACCTGGATGCGGCCCACGCCATTGCCAGAGAACTTCCCGGACCGTTCACCATTGCGACCCTGGCGGGTGAGGTGGTGACGCACCGGGGTGTCCACATCGGTGGGACACCGGCGCCCCAGGGCCTGCTGGCCCAGCGGCGGGAGGTGCGGGAGCTGGAAGAGGCCCTGGCCACCAGCGAGGTCGGCCTGGCAGGTCTCCGCGAGGCGATCGCGGTCGTCTCGGCGGATGTGGCGGTCGCCGAGGGAGCGGTCGAGGCCGCGGGCGCGGCCGAGCGCCAGGCGGAGCTGGATCTGCTAGCGGTCGAGAAGGACCTGGCGGCAAAACGGGCTGAAGAGGCGCGTCTGTGCCAGCAGTTGGAGCTCTTCGGGATCGAGCTGCAGGCGGTGGAAGCCGACCTGGTGCGGATCGCGGGCGAGGTGGAGAGCCTGCGGGCGGTCGTCAGCCGGGACGAGGCCGAGGCGATGCGGCTGCATGACGCCATCGCGGCGCGCGAGGCGGAGGTGGCGGAACTCCGCGAGCGGCGCGAGGCGTTCGCCGCGCATCTCTCGGAGCAGCGGGTAACGCTCGCCTCGCGGGTGGCACAGCGGGACGAGACCCTCCGCGACCTCGGGCGGATGCGCCACGACCTGCAGGCGGCCGAGATCGAGACCGCGCGCCTCCAGCAGGAGTCGGCCGAGCTCGCGGGACGCATGGCTGTCCTGGAGGAGACTCGGCAAGAGCTGGCCCGGGGCCTGACCGGGCTCCACCTGGACGAGGGGGCGCGCCAGTCAGCCCTGGTGGCGCTGCAGGAGAGCCGGGCCGCTACCCAGGAGACCATCCGGCAGCTCGAGGAGGAGCTGCGCGGGAGGCGGCACGAGGAGACCGCGGTCGCCGAGGAGATCGCCGCCCTGGCTTCGCGGCGGGGGGAGCTCAAGGCGGCCATGACCCATCTGGAGGAGAGCCTGTGGCAGGATCACAACGTGAGCCTGCCCGAGCTCCGCGAGCGCTTCGCCGCGGTGGGCTGGGAGCTGGAGGCCGCACGGTCGGAGCTGGAAGAGTTGCGGGCCAAGCTGGCGGAGCTGGGCCCCGCCAACCTGGGCGCCCTGGAGGAGTACCAGGCGCTCTGCCAGCGGCACGAGTTTCTCACCAGCCAGGCCTCCGACCTCACCAATTCCGTGGCGTCCCTGCGCCAGGCCATCGCCGAGATCAACAAGACGATCAAGACGCTGTTCGACTCGACGCTGGTCACGGTGAACCGGCACTTCGACCACTACTGGCGGCGCCTGATCGGGGGAGGCAGTGCGGAGCTGCGACTGGTGGAACCACCGGAGGGGGAACCTGACGAGGAGCCGGGGGTGGAAATGATGCTCCGCATCCCGGGCAAGCGGGCCACTGTCCTGTCCCTGCTCTCCGGCGGCGAACGCGCCTTGGCGGCCTTGGCCCTCCTCCTGGGCCTCTTCGCGACTCGACCCAGCCCCTTCTGCCTCTTGGACGAAGTGGACGCGCCGTTGGACGACGCCAACGTGGACCGGTTCGTCACCGTGCTCAAGGAGATGGCGCAGACCTCGCAATTCCTCGTGATCACCCACAACAAGCGCACCATGGAGGCGGCCGACCTCCTCTACGGGATCACCATGGAGGAAGAGGGAGTGTCCAAGGTGATCTCTGTCCGGATGCAGGCCGCCTAACAGCAAGAGCGTTCGGCGGTTCGACTGTTCGGTGGTTCGGTGGTTCACGATTCAGCAGAACAACCGAACGCCCGAACCACCGAACGACCGAACCCCTTTGAGTTTCTGAGATGTCCACCGACATTCAAGCGGTCCTTGCCGAGCTGGTGAGGCGCGTGGCCGGGTCCCGCGGAGCGATCCTGGTGGATAAGGATGGCGTCCCCATCGCTCAGGTTGCCCAGGGGCCGGCCATGGACCTGGAGGCTGTCGGCGCCCTCTCCCGCCCGCTCCTCCAGGAAACTCTGGTAGCCGCCGCGCGGCTCGATCGGGGAGCCGTCTCCGAGGTCCTGCTGGAGGCGGAGCGCGCCACGCTGGCCATGATCCCCCTCAAGAACTCCTGCTATCTGTGCCTGCTGCTTTCGCCGGAGGCCCTGCTGGGCCGCGGCCTCTTCGAAGCGCGCCGCGCCGCCGCCGCCCTGGATTTCGTCCTCTGATGTCCGCGGGAGCCCCGACAGGTCCCTCAGGATTCTTCTCCCGCTTGCGCGACAGCCTGCGCAAGACTCGGGACGGCCTTCGTGAGAAGCTGGGCGGGCTGTTCGACGAGGGACCGCTCGACGAAACGACGCTCGAAAGATTGGAAGAGGCGCTGTTGGCCTCGGACCTGGGGCCCGCCACCACGGCTGCCATTTTGGAGCCAGCCCGCGCCGAGTTTCGCAGGCGGGGCATCACGACGGCCGAGGCCATGCGCGAGTTCCTGGCCCGACGGGTTGCAGCATTGGTTGCTGTCACCGCCGTGCCGCCTCCGGCGCCGTCTGCTCCACCCCACGTCACGCTGTTCCTGGGGGTGAACGGGTCGGGCAAAACGACGTCCATTGCGAAGTTGGCCGCGCGCTACCGGAGCGCGGGAGAGAGCGTGCTCTTGGCGGCAGGCGACACCTTCCGTGCGGCCGCCATCGAACAGCTCCAGGTCTGGGGAAAGCGCATCGGGGCCGACGTGATCGCTCACAAGGCCGGGGCGGATCCCGCCGCCGTGGTCTTCGATGCCTGCAAGGCCGCCACGGCGCGGGCCATCGATCGCCTGCTGATTGACACGGCCGGTCGCCTGCACACCAAGACGAACCTCATGGAGGAGCTGAAGAAGATCCGCCGGGTCATCGCCCGCGAGGTGCCCGCCGCGCCCCACGAGACGCTCCTGGTCCTGGACGCCACGACCGGCCTCAACGCCATCGCCCAGGCCCGGGAGTTCCATCAGGCCGTGGCGGTGACCGGCCTCGTCATCGCCAAGCTGGACGGGACCGCCAAGGGCGGCGCCGTGGTGGCCATCGCGCAGAGTCTTCAACTCCCCGTACGCTACGTGGGCGTGGGCGAATCGCCCGAGGACCTCCAGCCCTTCGACCCCCAGGCCTTCGCCTCCGCCCTGTTCTCGTAGTCGGTTCCGCCTCCACGATTCGACATTCGACATTGGATGTTCGATATTCGAAATTGGGATCGGCACTCCGCATCGCTTGCCCCACCGGAGGTTCGCATGAAATCAAGTTCTCCGCGTGTTGTCATCGTCACCGGAGGCGCCCAGGGTATTGGAAAAGGGATCGCGCGTTACCTGCTCGAACACGGTCACCGAGTCGTCATCGCGGACGTGGATGCCGAAGCCGGCCAGGAGACGCGGGAGGAGTATCAGGGTCTGGGAGAAATCGCCTTCGTTGAAACCGACGTCTCGGAGGAAGCCTCGGTCCGGCGGTGCGTGCAGCGCGCGGTCGAGAAGCACGCCCGCATTGATGCCCTGGTCAACAACGCCGGCCTCGCCCGGCCCCCGAGGGACCCTGTTGAAGCGCTACGCTTGGAGGTCTGGAACAGATTCCTTGCGACCAACCTGACCGGCTGTTTCTTGATGACCAAGCACTGTGTGCCGCACCTGCGCCAGGCGCGCGGGACGATCGTCAATATCGCGTCCACCCGCGCCATCCAATCCGAGCCGCACACCGAGGCCTACTCGGCGACCAAGGGCGGCGTCGTCTCCCTGACCCATGCCCTCGCCGTGAGTCTCGGCCCCGAGATTCGGGTGAACTGCATCAGCCCGGGATGGATCGCGGTGAGCGAGTGGAAAAAGCGAAGTCAGCGAAAGGCCGCCGACCTCCGTCCGGAGGATCATGCCCAGCACCCGGCCGGCCGGGTGGGCATCCCAGGGGACGTGGCGGCCCTGGTGGCTTTCCTGATCTCCGACGAGGCCGGCTTCATCACCGGCCAGAACTTCCCGGTGGACGGCGGAATGACCAAAAAGATGATCTACCTGGATTAATGGCAGACGAGAGGGGGACAGAGGTTCGGAAGCAACTTTTCCGCAGGCCCGCGAGAACGGATCCCGTTCGCTGGTCGTCTCCCGCGCCTCTTTCCCAGGTCCTTTTGATCGGATACATCCCCATCGCCATCAGCCTGACCGTTCAGTGTGGCCGGTCTCATCCGACGGATCCTTTTCGGGCGTCGCGGGCCGGTCACGCAAGAAAGCCCGCCGGATGCGAGGCGTCTTCGTGAGACCCCTTGCTGCGTGGGATCCGCAGCGTCGGAGACCGATATGTCCCTTCGACCGATCAAGCGGCTGGTCCAGGCCAAGCCGACCCTCGAAGGCGCGGGCGTGCACCTGCGCCGCGCCTTCGGCTTCCGCAACACCTCCGACTTCGACCCGTTCCTCCTGCTCGACGACTTCCGCAATGACATCCCGGCGAATAAGCTGGAAGGCTTCCCCTGGTATCCCCACCGGGGCATCGAAACGATCACCTCCGTCCTCGCGGGGACGGTGGAGGACGACCACAACCTGGGGAACTGCGGCGCCATCGCCGGCGGCGAGGAGCCACGAAGAGGACCGATCATGACCGCTGCCCTGTGGATCGTTCAGGGGCTGCTCGCGGCCCTCTTCCTGTGGGCCGGTGGAATCAAGCTGGTCCTGCCGCTCGAGCAGCTGACGGGGCCGATGCCGATACCGCTGCCGGGCCTGACACCCCTGGCCGCCTCCGGGCTGGTGATCATCATGATCGGTGCGACGGTGGTCACGCTGGCGGGCGGTGATGTCGCGTCGGCGCTGATCCCGCTGGTGGTGGGGCTCCTGGCAGGGTTCGTCGCCTACGGCCGCTGGCGCCTCACGCCGCTCCGCGGGTCGTCTCCCCCGCCTGCTGCCCGGTCGGCCGGCTCACTGCAGAGCCGCCCTTCCCCGCTCCGCCCTCGGCTCTTCCCGCTGCTGATCGCTCAACCTTGACGGCTGAAAGCTGGTAGGATGGGCCTTGACCCTTGACACCTCTCGGCCGCAGTGTTAGCCTGCACGAGAAAATCGTTATGTGACAACAGGTTGCGAGGACGTGGTCGCTATGTCCGAGGGTGAGGTCGATCGGAACTGGATGCGCCGCGCGCTGGAGCTGGCAGCGCGCGCCCGCGGGCGGACCAGCCCCAATCCAATGGTTGGCGCGGTCATCGTCAAGGACGGCCAGGTCGTCGGCGAGGGGTACCACGCCTACGCCGGCTCCGAGCATGCCGAGGTGGTGGCCCTGCGGGAGGCCGAGGCAGCCGCGACCGGCGCCACGCTCTACGTCAGCCTGGAGCCCTGCTGCCATCATGGCCGGACGCCCCCCTGCACCCACCAGATCGTCGAGGCCGGGATCCGGCGGGTGGTGGCCGCGTGCGAGGACCCCAACCCCTCAGTCAGCGGCCGGGGGATTGCCGCGCTCCGCGAGGCACGCGTCACAGTAGAGGTCGGGCTCCTTGGCGAGGAAGCGACCAGGCTGAACGAGGCGTTCTTCAAGTACATCCGGACGGGTTTGCCCTTCGTGACGCTCAAGGTGGCCGCCAGCCTGGATGGGAAGATCGCCACCCGGACCGGGGAGTCCCGCTGGATCACGGGGGAGAGCGCGCGGCGCCGCGTGCATCAACTGCGTAACGAGGTGGACGCGGTCCTGGTGGGGATCGGCACGGTCCTCCGCGACGACCCCCTCCTCACGACCCGTCTCGGCATCGCGGACCAGCGCGATCCCATTCGCGTCATCGTGGACAACCTGGCCCGCCTCCCGCTTCGGGCCAAGGTGGTGAACCGCGCTTCCACCGCGCCGACCATCCTGGCGGTCTCGCAGATGGCGCCCCGGAGCAAGCTCGAGGCCCTGGAGCGCGAGGGGGTGCAGGTGATCGTCGTGGAGAATAGCCCGCGGCGGGTCTCGCTGGAGCGCCTGATGGAGGCCCTGGGGAAGCGCGGCATCCTGTCGGTGATGATCGAGGGGGGCGCGGAGATCAATGCGTCGGCCCTGCGGGAAGGCGTGGTGGACAAGGCCCTGGTCTTCTTGGCGCCGATCCTGATCGGGGGGAAGACGACTCCCACGGCCGTCGGCGGCGATGGGATCGAGTGGCTTGGCCAGGCGCTGCGTCTGCGGGACGTGCGGATCGAGCGGTTCGACGGGGACATCCTGGTGGAAGGCTACCTGGTGCGGACACCCGCACAGAAATGAAAATGTTCAAACTGTCAATGAGGAACCGACCACTGGGATTGCGGCACGGGGAAGCGAGAGCTGGAGGGCCTGAGGGCTCATCATTGTCAGTCGTCGGTTGTCGGTTTTTGATTGTTCATTGAGGCCCTGTGTTCACCGGAATCATCGAGGTCATCGGCACCGTGCGAGAGTTCTCGCGCCAGGCCGCGGGCGCGCGGGTGCACATCGGGGCGGGCGCGCTAGCCGAGGGACTGCGCCTCGGGGATAGCGTTGCCGTGGAGGGCGCGTGCCTCACCGTGACGGCCCTTTGCGGAGATGGATTCCGCGCCGACCTTTCCGCCGAGACGCTGGCCCGCACGACGCTGGGAAGGCTGCGGGCCGGCGTACGGGTGAACCTTGAGCGACCGCTGCGCCTGGGGGACCGCCTGGGCGGACACCTGGTCACCGGCCACGTGGATGCGGTCGGCCGGATTGCCGAGCGCGTTCCCCAGGGCGAAGGCGAATTCATTCGAATCCGTTTCCCTCGGGAGCTGGGACCCCTGCTGGTGATGAAAGGCTCCGTCGCCGTGGATGGCATCAGCCTGACCGTTGCGGACCTGTCCCGCGACACCTTCGGCGTGGCCATTATCCCCCACACCCTGAGGCACACCACGCTCGGCGACAAGCGGGTGGGAGACCCGGTCAATCTGGAGGCGGACCTTCTCGGAAAGCATGTGGCCCGCCTCTTGGCCCTCCGGGCCGGGTTCCCCCCCGGGGGGGGTTCCACCCCGGAGGGAGGCCCCCCTGGGCCGGAGGCCGGCCGATTGGACGCCACGGGCCAGGAGGGCCTGAGCCTGGCCAGGCTGCAGGAGCACGGCTTCGCATGAGCGGTTCCAAGGTCACATCCCGCGGTCGTTCCAGGCCTGCGGGCTATCACGCGCGTCACCCCGCGAACCGGGATGGACGGTCTCGGGGCAGCGCCCCCATCCGGTTCGATCGGATCGAGGAGGCCATCCAGGACATCCGCCAGGGGAAGATGGTCATCGTCGTGGACGACGAGGACCGCGAGAACGAAGGCGACCTCACCATGGCGGCCGAGAAGGTCACGCCGGCGGCCATCAATTTCATGGCCACGCACGGGCGGGGCCTGATCTGCCTGCCCATCCTGGGCGAGCGGCTGGATCAGCTCCAAATCCCCGCCATGGTCTCGGACAACACCTCGCCCTTCGAGACCGCCTTCGCGGTGTCGGTCGAGGCCAAGCACAAGGTCAGCACCGGCATCTCGGCCCACGATCGGGCCGCCACCATCAAGGCCATCCTTGACCCGAATACCCGACCGGATGACCTGGCGCGCCCGGGCCACATGTTTCCCCTGCGCGCCCGGGAGGGGGGCGTGCTCACCCGCGCGGGCCAGACCGAGGCCGCCGTAGACCTGGCCCGCCTCGCGGGCCTGTATCCGGCGGGCGTCATCTGCGAGATCATGAACCCCAACGGGACCATGGCTCGTGTCCCGGAACTCGCGCGCTTCGCGCGCCGCCGCGGGCTCCGGATGATCACCATCAAGGACCTGATCGACTTCCGGATGCGGCGGGAGAAGTTCGTCAGTCGCGTGGCCAGCACTGCCCTGCCCACGCGACATGGCACCTTTAAGGCGCTCCTCTACCACAGCCTGGTGGACAACAAGCACCACCTGGCCCTGGTCAAAGGCGACCTCACCGTGGCAGACCCGGTGCTGGTCCGGGTCCACTCCGAGTGCCTGACCGGTGACGCCCTGGGATCGGTGCGCTGCGACTGCGGGGCCCAACTCGACCGCGCCATGGCCCGCATCGCCCAGGAGGGGAAAGGCGTCCTGTTGTACATCCGCCAGGAGGGCCGGGGGATCGGGCTGGCCAACAAGCTCCGGGCCTACGAGCTGCAGGACCAGGGCTTCGACACGGTGGAGGCCAACGAGAAGCTCGGGTTCAAGCCGGACCTTCGGGACTACGGCGTGGGCGCCCAGATCCTGGTGGACTTGGGCGTCTCGAAGCTCCGGTTGATGACCAACAACCCGCGGAAGATCGTGGGGCTGGAGGGATACGGCCTCACCGTGGTGGAGCGGGTCCCCCTCCTCACGCGACCCACCGCCACCAACCTCGGGTACCTGGAGACCAAGCGGGAGAAGCTGGGGCACCTCATCCAGCCGACCAGCCATCCCCGGCGACGGACGCGCCCCGGCGGGAACGGTGCCTCGGTCGCCAGCCGCACGAAACGCTGAAGGGCGAAGCCGTCGCGCCGGGCGAGAGCGTTCGTTTCGAGTTGGCAATCGGAGGTCTCTGTCGCTGTCGGCCTGAAGGGAGGACGCATGGGACGCACCTGGGAAGGGGCCCTCGCGGCCAAGGGGCTCGCCTTCGGCATCGTGGTGAGCCGAACCAATGAGTTTATCACCTCCCGCCTGCTGGAGGGGGCCCTGGATGCCCTCCGCCGCCACGGGGCCGAGGACGACCAGATCCACCTGGTGAAGGTCCCGGGCGCCTTCGAGCTCCCCCTCGCGGCGAAGCGCCTGGCCACGACGGGGCACTACAACGCCATCATCTGCCTGGGCACGGTGATCCGTGGTGCCACGCCGCACTTCGAGTACATTGCAGGCGAGGTGTCCAAGGGCGTGGCGGCCGCAGCCCTGGAGACGGGCGTCCCCATGGCCTTCGGGGTCCTCACCACGGACTCTATCGAGCAGGCGATCGAGCGGGCGGGCAGCAAGGGGGGCAACAAGGGCTTCGACGCGGCCTGCTCGGCCATCGAGATGGCCAATCTCTTTCGGGAACTGAAATGAAATGCCAGCGCATGGCTCATGGCTGCGGGGAGCGCCAATGAGCCATGAGCGATGAGCCAGGCGTGGGATGGGCAAGCGACGGAAAGCGCGCGAAATCGCCCTGACGGTTCTATACGAGCTGGAGTTCCAGTCCGGCGACGCGGCCCGGGTGTTGGAGGAATTCTGGAAGGACCATCCGAACGTCCCCGAGATCAAGGAGTTCGCCGACAGCCTGGTGCGTGGAACGGTGGAACACGGCCCGGAGATCGACGCCTTGATCGCCGCCAACGCCACCCACTGGAGCCTCACGCGGATCGCCCTGGTGGAGCGGAACATCCTCCGGTTGGCCACCTACGAGCTCCTCTACCGCCACGACATCCCGGAGAAGGTTGCCATCAACGAGGCTATCGAGCTCGCCAAGCTGTACGGCAGCGAGGAATCGGGTGCCTTTGTCAATGGCGTCTTGGACCAGATCCGCCTCCACCTGCGCTCCCGCCAGGGAACCCCCGCCTAAAATGCAGATCCGGGAGGCCAGCGACCCAGTGGAGGCACTCGACGCGGACGTACTGGTTCTGTTCCACCTGGAGGATGAGCCGGCGCCGCGCGGCCGCCTGGGCTGGGTGGACTGGGTCCTGTGCGGGGCCGTCTCCCGGCTCCGGGCGCGGGGGAAGTTCGGTGGGGAGCGAGGGGCGAACGTCCTGCTCTCGCCCAGCGGGAAGTTCCGGGCCAGGATGATCCTGGTGATCGGCCTCGGGCGCCAGGCCGAACTGTCCATGGTGGCGCTCTACCGGCTCTCCTATCGTGCCGCCCACACCATCCTGGCCCTCGGCTGCACGCAGGTGGCGATGGAGCCGCCCTTTCGCGCCTTCCCGCGGGAGGCACCCACCCGGATCCGCCAGGCCTTCCTCGAGGGCTTCACGGCCGAGCTGAGCCGGGGCCGCCCCGATGCCAGCTTCAGCGTCAGCGTCCTATCCCCGCCGAACGGCCCCTGACCCCCCCGCGCCGAAAAAATCACCCGCCAAGGCGCCAATACTGGCAATCAGGCAACTCGGCAATCTGGCAATAGGGTGTTCCCAGTTGCTGGGTTGCCCAGTTGCCCAATTGCCACGAAATTATGGCGGTCTTGGCGTCTTGGCGGTTAGGTATTCTGATCCGGCGGGGCTAGTCCTCGAACTTCTTGAAGAGGAGGGTGGCGTTTGTGCCTCCGAAGCCGAAGGAGTTGGTCAGGGCGTACTTCACGTCCCTGCGCCTGGCGGTGTTGGGAACGTAGTCCAGGTCGCACCCGAGATCCGGCGTCTCATAATTGATCGTGGGGGGCAGGATCCCGTGATAAATGGTGAGCACGGTGATGACCGATTCGATGCCGCCGGCGGCGCCCAGCAGGTGGCCGGTCATGGACTTGGTGGAGCTCACCGCCAGGGAGCGGGCATGCTCGCCGAAGACGGCCTTGATGGCCAGTGTCTCGTTCAGGTCCCCTGCGGGAGTGGACGTCCCGTGGGCGTTGATATAGTCCACCTGGGACGGCGCCACCTTTGCATCTTCCAGGGCCAGCCGCATGGACCGGACGGCGCCCTCGCCTTCCGGGGCGGGCTGGGTGATGTGGTAGGCATCCGCGGACATCCCATAGCCCACGATCTCCGCGTAGATCTTGGCGCCACGCCGCTTGGCGTGCTCCAGGGACTCCAGGACCATGATCCCCGCCCCCTCGCCCATCACGAATCCATCCCGGTCCTTGTCGAAGGGGCGGCTGGCCCGGGTGGGCTCGTGGTTCCGCGTGGAGAGGGCCTTCATAGAACAAAACCCGCCGATGGTCAGGGGCGTGATCACTGCCTCGCTTCCCCCCGCCAGCATGACGTCCGCATCGCCCCGCTGGATGATTCTCAAGGAATCGCCGATGGCGTGATTGCCGGTGGCGCAGGCGGTGCAGACGCACGAGTTGGGCCCCTTCATTCCGAAGCGCATCGAGATCTGTCCCGAGGCCAGGTTCGTGATGATGGACGGGATGAAGAAGGCACTGATCCGCCCGGGCCCCTTTTCCATCAGAATCCGGTGGGACTCCTCCAGGGCGGGGATGCCGCCCATGCCCGTCCCCACGAAGACCCCAATCCGCTCCCGGTTGTCGTCGGTGACCTTGAGGCCCGAGTCATCGTAGGCCATCTGGGCGGCGGCCACGGCGAAGTGGATGAAGAGATCCATCTTGCGGGCCTCTTTCTTTTCAATCCACTGGAGGGGATCGAATCCCTTCACCTCGCCTGCGATCTGGGCATCGTGCCTGCTGGCATCGAACCGGGTGATGGGGGCGATACCCGAGACCCCGTTGACGACATTCTCCCAGAAGGTCTGTGTCCCGATCCCGTTGGGGGCCACCGCCCCCAACCCGGTGACGACGATACGTGCCATGTTCACTCTTCGCCTCTCTGGGGCGCTCGTTGCAGCCGTCCCCCATATCCCTGCCGGCGGCTCACCCGCTGGGCTCGTAGCCACCGCAAGCAGCCAGGCTGCGATTACCCCTTCTTGTGCTCCTGGATGTAATTGATCGCATCCCGGACGGTGGCGATCTTCTCCGCATCCTCGTCGGGGATTTCGATTCCGAATTCCTCCTCCAGGGCCATGACCAGTTCGACCGTATCCAGGGAGTCCGCCCCGAGATCATCAATGAACTTGGCCTCCGGGGTCACCTCGGCCTCATCCACACCCAGCTGGTCAATGATGATTTTCTTGACCTTCTCATCCAAGGCCGCACTCACAGTTGCCTCCTTCTCCCGTGTCGTCGCCGGCTACGAGGACCACATCCCGCCGTTCACGTGAATCACCTGTCCTGTGATATACGCCGCCCCGTCAGACGCCAGGAAGGTCACCACCGCTGCCACCTCGCCGGCCGTCCCGAACCGGCCCAGAGGGATCTGGGCCAGATAGGTCCGCCGGGCGGATTCGGGAAGTCCGGCCGTCAGATCCGTGTCGATGAAGCCCGGTGACACGGCGTTGACGGTGATGCCGCGCGAGGCGACTTCCCTGGCCAGGGCCTTGGTCAGCCCGATCAGCCCGGCCTTGGACGCGGCATAGTTCGCCTGCCCGACGTTGCCCATGCTTCCCGTCACAGAGCTGATGTTGATGATGCGCCCACCCTGCTTCTGTTTCAGCATCGGACGCAAGGCGGCCCGGGCGCAGCGGAACGCCCCGGCGAGATTCACGGCCAGCACCTGATCCCAGTCCTCGTCCTTCATCCGGAGGATCAGCCCATCCCGGGTGATGCCCGCGTTGTTCACCAGGATGTCCAGCCGGCTGAAGCGATCCAGGCACGCCGCCACCACCCGGTCGCCGTCCTCGGCACGCCCGAGGTCGGCCTCGATGGCCAGCGCCCGGCCGCCCCGGGCCTCGATGGCCTTGGCGACGCTCACGGCGGCCTCGAGATGGCGCGCGCAGAGGGCCACGGCTGCCCCCGCCTCTGAGAGGCTGTGCGCAATAGCCGCGCCGATCCCGCGGGACCCGCCGGTCACCAACGCAACTTTATCTGCCAGGCTCATCTCTACCTTGCCGTTCGATGCTTCGGCTGTTTCCGCCTGCGGCGGATTCGGCTGTTCTTCTGATCGTGAACAACCGACCGACCACTCGAACGCCTTGACAGGCGCGAGGCTCAACTGAGCGCTTTCAGGGTCTCGTCGAGCGACGGCTGGTCCTCGACATGCAGGACCCGCACCCCGGAGGCGATCCGCCGGATCAACCCCGACAGGACCTTTCCAGGGCCGACCTCCACAAAGATCTCGGCCCCCTCCTTGACCAGCCGGGTCACCACCTCTTCCCAGCGGACCGGCGCCGTCACCTGCCGGACCAGCGCATCCGCCACCCGCGCCCCCTGGGTGAGCAGGTCGGCGTCCACATTCGTTACCAGGGGCACTCGCAGATCGCGGAACCGGATGGTCCGGAGGGCCACCTGGAGCCGGTTGGCGGCCGGCGCCATCAGGGCAGAGTGGAATGGGGCGCTCACCGGGAGCGGCACGACGCGTTTTGCGCCCTTGGCCTTGGCCAGCTCCACGGCGCGTCCTACGGCGGCGGTCGCCCCCGCGATCACCGTCTGCCCAGGCGCATTGAGATTGGCCACCTGAACCACGCCCGCTCCCTGCGCCTCTTGGCACGCCTGAGACACGAGCGCGCGATCCAGCCCCAGGATGGCCGCCATAGCACCCTCACCCGGGGCCACCGCTTCCTGCATGAACTGCCCCCGCGCCCGCACGATGCGAACCGCGTCGGAAAACCCGACTGAACCCGCGGCCACCAAGGCCGAGTACTCACCCAAGGAATGGCCGGCCACGAAGTCGTACGCCGCACCCGCCGCCGCCAGCGCGTCCAAGGCCACGATGCTGGCGGTCAGGATGGCCGGCTGCGTGTTGGCCGTAAGGGCGAGGTCCGCTTCCGGCCCCTCGAAACACAAGTGGCGCAGGTCGAATCCCACGGCCGTGTTGGCATCCGCCCAGCGGGGGGACGCCGCGCCCAGGTCCCGGCCCATGCCGACCACCTGGGATCCCTGCCCCGGAAACACGTACGCGATTTTGCCCATCACTCAATTTAAAATTTCAAACCGACAACCGACAATGCAAAACCGACGATCTCGGTTGGCCGGTTGTCGGTTGTCAGTTGTCCGTTTTTCATTGCGCGAAGCGTGTCACCACCGGATGAGGGCCGAGCCCCAGGTCAGCCCGCCCCCGAACGCGCACAAGAGCAAAAGGTCCCCCGGCTTGACCCGTCCCGCCTGGATCGCCTCGTCCAGCGCCAGGGGGATGGATGCCGCGGAGGTGTTGCCGTACTTCTGAATGTTGACGCACACCTTGTCCTCGGCCAGGCCCAGGCGCTGCCCCACGGCGTCGATGATTCGAAGGTTGGCCTGGTGTGGCACCAGGAGGTCGACGTCGCTGATATCCAGGTGATTGTGCTTCAGCGCGGCGATGGCCGCATCCTCCATGGCTCGCACCGCCACCTTGAACACCTCGTTTCCGTTGTTCATCTGGATGGCGGCCAGCCCCTCCTCCACCACGCGCGGGGAGATGGGAAAGCGCGACCCGCCGCCCGGCATCATGAGCTGCGACCCCTTGGCGCCATCGGCAAAGAGGTGAACGGAGAGAATCCCCCGTTCCCCCTCGCCGTGTCGCAGGACCACCGCCCCCGCCCCGTCGCCGAAGAGCACGCAGGTGTTGCGGTCCTTCCAGTTCACGATCTTGGTCAGGGTCTCCGCCCCGACGAGGAGGACGGTCCGCAGTATCCCCAGGCGCAGGAGCCCGTCGGCCACCGCCAACCCGTAGATGAAGCCCGAGCAGGCGGCGGAAATGTCCATGGCCCCGGCCCGCCGGGAGCCCAGGCGGTCCTGCAGGACGCACGCCGTGGACGGGAAGAACATATCCGGCGTGACCGTGGCCACCAGGATCATGTCCAGGTCGGCGGGATCGACGCCGGCCACGGCCAGGGCCCGGACGGATGCCTCGTAGGCCAAATCCGACGTGGCCTCTGCCTCCGTGGTGATCCGCCGCTCGGAGATCCCCGTCCGCGAGCGGATCCACTCGTCGCTGGTGTCCACCACCTTTTCCAGGTCGAAATTCGTGAGGACCTTGGCCGGCGCGTACGATCCGGTCCCGATAATCCTGGCGTAGGGCATCGGATGCTTCGTCCTCCCCCCGTCTGCGAGCCCGTGGATCCGGCCCACATCACGCAGACACAGGGCAATCCCTCGCACCCAGACGGTGCCTGGCAATCGGGCCACCTGGACCCCCTGATTGCCAGATCGACGGGTACCGGGTACCCCACCCAGGGGGTGCCCGGTGGGGTGTGCCAGATTGCCAACCTACCCCAGGGCAATTCCCTCGCGGATGTGCTGGACGACCTTGTTTGCCGCCAACTCCCCCGCCGCCCGGAGGGCGTTCTTGATGGCCTTGCCCGTCGAGCGGCCATGGCTGATGACGCAGACCCCGTCCACGCCAAGCAGCGGGGCGCCGCCGAACTCCGAGGGATCGACCCGCTTCTTGAACCGTCGGAAGGCCGGCACCAGCAGGAGCGATCCGGCCTTCCCCCGCAAGTTCTGTCCGAACTCCTCCCGGAGCAGGTGTAACAAGGTGTCCAGGACGCTCTCCGAGATCTTCAGGGCCACGTTGCCTGTGAAGCCGTCACAGACGATCACGTCGTAGTTGCCGCTGAAGACGTCGCGCCCCTCGACATTCCCGAGGAAGTTCAGGGACGGCTCCTCCTCCAGCTCCTTGAAGGCCTCGCGCGTCAGCTCGTTCCCCTTGGATTCCTCCTCGCCAATGCTGAGGAGGCCCACCCGTGGCCGAGGCAGCCCCAGGATGTCGCGCGCATACACGTTCCCCATGATGGCGAACTGGACCAGATGCCGGGCCTTGCATTCCGCGTTGGCCCCTGCGTCCAGCAGGATCGCCTTGCCCGTCAGGGTCGGCAATCCCACGGCGATGGCCGGTCGCTCCACCCCCGGCAGCGCTCCCAGGACCACCAGAGCCGTCGCCATGACCGCACCGGTGTTCCCGGCGCTCACGAAGGCATCCACCTCGCCCCGCTTGACGAGCTCGATTCCGATCCGGATCGAAGAGTGTTTTTTCCGCCGGAGGGCTGCCAACGGGCTCTCCCCCATCTCCACCGCCTCCAGCGCGTGCTGGATCGTCAGGGGCAGGCCCCGAGTATCGTGCTGCTGCAGGTGCTGCCGCAGCACCTCCTCCTTGCCGACGAGGGTGACCGCGGTGCCGAACTCGCGGGCGGCCATGACGGCGCCCTCCACGTTCACCTCCGGTCCGCGATCGCCCCCCATGGCATCCAGGGCAACGCGCACGGCCTCGCTCGCTGGCATGGTCATCGACCCGCGGGAATGGCTACGTCTCCTCCCGTTTCACCACCTCTCGCCCGCGGTAGTAGCCGCAACCCCGGCAGGCGCGGTGGGGCAAGGTCATGGCCTGACATCGCGGACAGCGGGAGAGGCCCACGCCCTTGAGGGCGTCGTGGGCCCGCCGCTTGCCCGTTCGGGCATTACTGTGCCGTCGCTTGGGTAGCGCCATCGAATGTCCTCGTTACGCGAAGCTCGCTCGAAACGACGTCCGGGAATCGTAGTGCCGGCGGAAGGGTTCCCGCCTCTCCGAAGGCGTCCGTCGCGCATGGCGCCATTCGGACCGGCGGGACTACAGCAGCTTCCGCAAGGCCTGCAGCCGCGGGTCCACGGGGGCCTCCGTGCAGTCGCAGGCGCTCTGGTTCAGGTTTGCGCCGCACCGCGGGCAGAGCCCTCGACAGTCCTCATGGCAGAGGGGTTGAACGGGCAGGCTGAGCAGGATGTTCTCGCGGAGGAGGGAATCCGTATTGATTCGCCCCTGGTCCAGGTAGGTCACATCCAGCTCATCATTGGTGAGCTCGTGTTCCTCCTCCAACTGGCCCTGCGCCGCGGCTTCGCAGTACACCTCGAAATGGTCCTGGGAGCGGAAGGGGAACGGCTCCAGACATCGGCTGCACACCAGGGCGACACCCCCGCTGAACGATCCGCTGATCAGGATCCCGCGCCCGGAGCGGCCCACATGCATGGTCGCCTGCACCATCGCCGGGCCCGTCCAGATGTCGGCGGATGCACCGAGATCCAGCACCTCCTCCGGAAGGCTCACGTCCAATCCGTCCGGAGGAATCTGTGAAATTTCAATCAACATTTCACGGCGCAAGACCCGGCAAGCCGGCGCAAAAACTCGCTGAGTATATTTCTGGCCCCCGGGGGTGTCAAGGGAAAAGCCGGACGGCGACACCCCCCGCTGGAATCGAAAAGCTCAAGGACGACGCGGGGTCACGGCCCCCGCTCCCCGAGCACCGTCCGCCGCCCGAGGCGCCCCCGCCCGGGCCGTCACCGGACAGACGGCTCTCGCTGGTACGTGTACTGCTCCATGGCACCGAAGAAGTATGGGATCTCGTACGCCGCCGACTCCGGCGAGTCCGAGCCGTGGACCGCATTCCGCTCGATACTGGTGGCCAGATCCTTGCGGATGGTTCCGGGGGCGGCCTGGGCCGGATCCGTCGCGCCCATGAGGATGCGCACCCTGGCGATCGCGTCCGGCCCTTCCAGGATCATCGCCACCGTCGGACCGGACGACATAAACTGGATGAGGCTCGCGAAAAAGGGCCGTTCCCGGTGTACCTGGTAGAACCCCTCCGCCGCCCGGCGATCCATCCAGACCATCTTGAGAGCCCGGATGGTGAGGCCGGCCGCCTCGAACCGGCGAATCACCTCCCCCACGTGACCCCGCCGGACCGCATCCGGTTTCACCATCACCAGCGTGCGCTCCATCACGTGTCCTCCCGACCCTGGCATGCTCACCGTATACACAAAGGAGACCATCCGGTCTGCACCGGATGGTCTCCCTGTCGAATGCTGGTTCCCAACGCCGCTTGCCGCCCCTACCGCCGCCGGGTCCGCTTTGAAAGGGTGGAGGCACCGGATCGTCGCCTGGCGGATCGAGGCGTCTTCCCCTTGGCGGGGGTGGCCAGCGCCTTCCGGCGGGTGACCCGGGCCTTCCCGGGCGCCCTCTGAACCAGCCGGGCCACGGCCTCTCCCATCTCCGCCGGGCTCTTCACCACGGTGATGCCCGCCTTCTGCATGGCCGCCATCTTTTCGGCGGCGGTCCCGGTGCCTCCCGAGATGATGGCCCCCGCGTGGCCCATCCGTCGTCCGGGCGGCGCCGTCTGCCCGCAAATGAAGCCGACCACCGGCTTGGTGAGGTGGGTCCTCACGAACGCGGCGGCATCCTCTTCGGCTGTGCCCCCGATCTCGCCGATCATCAGGACGGCCTCGGTCTCGGAGTCCGCCTGGAAGAGCCGCAGGGCATCCACGAAGGTCGTCCCGATGATCGGGTCTCCGCCGATTCCCACGCAGGTGGACTGGCCGATGCCGCGGGCCGTGAGCTGGCCCACCGCCTCGTAGGTGAGTGTACCGCTCCGGGACACGACGCCGACCGTGCCCGGCCGGTGAATGTGACCAGGCATAATGCCGACTTTGGCCTTGCCCGGCGAGATGATCCCCGGGCAGTTCGGTCCGATGAGCCGCGTGTCCCGTCCCTGGAGAGCCCGCGCCGCCCGCACCATGTCCAGGGTGGGGATCCCCTCGGTGATGCAGACGATGACCCGGATCCCGGCATCGGCCGCCTCCAAGATGGCGTCGGCTGCGAAGGCAGGCGGGACGAAGATCAGCGACGTGTTCGCCCCCTCCTTGGCAATGGCCGCGGCTACCGTGTCGAAAACCGGAATCCCCTCGTGGACGATCCCGCCCTTCCCGGGTGTCACCCCCGCCACGACCTGCGTGCCGTACTCCCGGCAGGCCAAGGCGTGGAACGTCCCCTCCTTGCCGGTGACCCCCTGCACCACCACGCGCGTGCTCTTGTCCACCAGGATGCTCATGCGCGCTCCATCCCCCTCACTCTTCCCTCTCCCCCTTGGGGGGAGAGGCGAGGTGGGGGGGTTAGACGGACCGGGCAGCCCGCACCGCCTTCTCGGCGGCGTCTTTCATGCCGTCGGCCGTGAGGAAGTTGAGCCCGGACTCGGTCAGCATCTGCTTGCCCAGCGCGACGTTCGTTCCCTCCATCCGGATGACGATGGGCAGCCTGACCTTGAGGGCCCTGACCGCCTTGATGACTCCCTCCGCCAGCCGGTCGCAGCGCAGGATGCCCCCGAAGATGTTGATCAGGACGGCCCGGACGTTCCGGTCGGAGATCAGGATGCGGAAGGCGTTCTCGATCTGCTCGGCGCTGGCGCCGCCTCCCACGTCCAGGAAGTTGGCCGGCTCGCCCCCGGCCAGCTTGATGATGTCCATGGTGGCCATGGCCAGGCCGGCGCCGTTCACCATGCACCCCACCGTGCCGTCCAGCTTGATGTAGTTCAGGTTGAACTTCGACGCCTCGACCTCCAGCGGCGACTCCTCGTCCAGGTCGCGGAGGGCCTGGATCTCCGGGTGCCGGGAGAGGGCATTGTCGTCGAAGTTCATCTTGGCATCCAGGGCCAGGAGCCGCCCGTCCCCCGTGATCACCAGCGGGTTGATCTCGGCCAGCGAGCAGTCCTTGGCCTCGAAGGCCCGGTACAGCTTGGTCACGAACTCGCTGGCCGCCTTCAAGGGGTTCCCCTTGAGGCCGAGGCCATAGCCGAGCTTCCGGGTGTGGAATCCCTGGATCCCCGTGGCCGGATCCACGTGAACCTTTACGATGGCGTCGGGCCGGGTGCGGGCGACCTCCTCGATCTCCATCCCGCCCGCGCTCGAGGCCATGATCACCGGCAGGCCCATCTTGCGGTCTATCACGATCCCCAGGTAGAGCTCCTGCCGGATGTCCATCCCCTCCTCGACCAGGACCCGCTTGACCGGCTGGCCCTCGGGTCCGGTCTGGTGGGTCTTGAGCCTCATCCCCAGGATCTGGGAGGCCGCCTGCTGCGCCGCCTCGGGAGACTTCGCCAGCTTGATCCCGCCCCCCTTGCCGCGGCCGCCGGCGTGGATCTGCGCCTTGACCATTACGGTCCCGCCCAGCTCCCGGGCGATCGCCGCGGCCTCGGACGGCGTCGAGGCCACCCGGCCGCGGGGCACGGGGACGCCGAACTCCGCCAGGATCGCCTTTGCCTGGTACTCGTGGATTTTCATGCAGCCTCCAGGACGGCACGGGACGCCCCTGCCGGGCCGGCGCCTCCGCACGCCATGTGGGCTCCTCGAAACGCCGGATCGGGGTCAGCCGCCGAACAGTCGCTTGAACAGGTAGACCGTCGTCTCCCGACCCACGCCGGCGATGGACTCGGTGAGCGGGATCTCCTTGGGACAGGCGTGCACGCAGTTCTGGGCGTTGCCGCAGTCCGCCAGACCCCCCTCGTCCATCAGGGCCTCCAGGCGCTCGCGCGCATGCATCTTGCCCGTGGGGTGCATGTTGAAGAGGCGCACCTGGGAGATGGCGGCGGCCCCGATGAACTTGGACGTGGGGGTGATCTGCGGACAGACCTCCAGGCAGCACCCGCAGGTCATGCAGCGGGCCAAGCTGTAGGCCACCGCCTGGACGTTCGGATCCACCCGCGGGCCCGGTCCGAGGTTGTACGTCCCGTCGATGGGGACCCAGGCCCGGACCCGCTTCAGGGCATCAAACATGCGCCGGCGGTCCACCACGAGATCCCGGACCAGCGGGAACTTGGTCATGGGCTCCAGGATGATGGGTTGCCCCAAGTGATCGATGAGGGCGCTGCAGGCCTGCCGGACCTTGCCGTTGATGATCATGCTGCAGGCACCGCATACCTCCTCCAGGCAGTTGGCGTCCCAGACCGGCGGGGTCGTCTTCTTCCCCTGGACCGTGTACGGATGCCGCCGGATCTCCATGAGCACGGAGATCACATTCATCCCGGGCTTGTAGGGAATGCTGAACTCCTCCCAGCGTACGGGGGCATCCGGCCCGTCCTGTCGCTTGATCTTGAGGTCGATCGCGTTCCTCGCCATGCCTGCCTCGCCTCCCGTCAATGTCCAATCCCGGATTTTTCACCGCAAAGCGCGCAAAGAACGCAAAGGGCCCCGTATTTCAGAGAATCCTGGAGACTCGACTGTTCGCCATCCTCCCGACCCCCTCTCGCATTTTCACCCTCCGGGGTTGAAAATATCGGAGGTTTCTCTGCGTGCTTTGCGTCCTTTGCGGTTCAATTGCATTATCTGGGCTAATACTTTCGCGCCTCGGGCTTGAGGAGCGAGATGTCCACCGGGGCGTAGCTGAACTCGGGCCCGCTGGGGGTCCACCGGGCCATGGTCGTCTTCAGCCACTGGTCGTCGTTGCGGTCCGGGAAGTCGGGCTTGTAGTGGGCGCCCCGACTCTCGTCCCGCCGGAGCGCGCCCAGCGTGATGACCCGGGCCAGCTCCAGCATGTTCCAGAGCTGCCGCGTGAAGGAGACGGCCTGGTTCGACCACTTGGCGGTGTCGTTGATGTCGATGCGCTTCCAGCGATCCATGAAGGCCAGGATGGCGTCGTCGGTGGCCTGGAGCTTGTCGTTGTACCGCACCACCGTGACGTTGTCCGTCATGATCTCGCCCAGCTCCTTGTGGATCACGTAGGGATTCTCCGACCCGGAGAGGGCGTAGATCCGATTGCAGGCCTCCTCCTGGCGCTTCCGTTCCGCCTCGAAGACCGAGGGGGACACCGCCTCGCAGGAGCGATCCAATCCCTTGGCGTGGTTGACCATGGCCGGCCCTGCCAGCATCCCGCCGTAGAAGCAGGAGAGGAGCGAGTTGGCGCCCAGCCGGTTCGCCCCATGATACTCGTAGTCCACCTCGCCCGCCGCGAAGAGCCCCGGGATGTTGGTTTGGTGGTTGCGGGGGCTGCCGACGACGATGGTCCCGCTGCCATCCGCCTCGTAGTCGATCCAGAGCCCACCCATGGAGTAATGGACGCCGGGGAAGACCTTCATGGGCACCTTGCGGGGATCATCCCCCACGAACTTCTCGTAGATCTCCAGGATCCCGCCCAGTTTCCGGTCCAATGTCTCGGCCGGGATGTGGCTGAGATCCAGGTACACCATGTCCTTGCCGTCCACCCCCAGCTTCAGCACGCGGCAGACGTAGTAGATCTCGCGGGTGGCGATGTCCCGGGGCACCAGGTTCTTGTACTTGGGGTACTTCTCCTCCAGGAAGTACCAGGGCTTCCCGTCCTTCGGCACCCACACCCGCCCCCCCTCGGCCCGGGCGGATTCGCTCATCAGGCGCAGCTTGTCCTCGCCGGGTATAGAGGTCGGGTGGACTTGGATGAACTCGCCGTTGGCGTACGTGGCCCCTTGCTGGTAGACCGCTGACGCCGCCGAGCCGGTACACACCATGGAAAGCGTGCTCTTCCCGAAGATGACCCCGTTGCCCCCCGTCGCCAGGCAGACGGCGTCCGCGGGGAAGACCCGGATGTCCATTGTCCGGAGGTCCTGGGCCACGATCCCCCGGCAGATCCCCTCACCGTCCTTCACGATGGAAAGGAACTCCCAGTACTCGAACTTCTCCACCAGTCCCTCGGCCTCGAACTTGCGCACCTGCTCGTCCAGGGCGTACAGGAGCTGCTGCCCCGTCGTCGCCCCGGCGAAGGCCGTCCGGGAGTAGAGCGTTCCCCCGAAGCCCCGGAAATCCAGGAGTCCCTCGGGCGTCCGGTTGAATGGCACCCCCATCCGGTCCAGGAGGTACACGATCCCCGGCGCCGCCTCGCACATCCCCTTGGCCAGGGGCTGGTTGCCCAGGAAGTCTCCCCCCTTGATGGTCTCGTAGAAGTGGATCGCGGGGCTGTCCCCCTCGCCCTTGGTGTTTACCGACGCGTTGATCCCGCCCTGGGCGCACACCGAGTGGGACCGCTTCACCGGGACGAAGGAGAAGAGCTGGCAGGGAACCCCGGCCTCGGCGATCTTGATGACCGTCATCAGGCCGGCCAGGCCGCCCCCCACCACGATGGTCTTTGGCCGCGCAACCATGGTCCGAACTCCCCCTACCTGAAAGAAAACAGGATGTGGAGGCCCACGGCGCTCATCGCCGCGAAGACCGCCAGGCTGACGACGGTCATGGCCCGCTGCGCCCTGGCACTGACCGTGAGCCCCCACTTGTACGCGAAGTTGAAGAGTCCATGGGCGAAGTGGTAACACGCGCACAGGATGCCGACGATGTAGATCACCTTCTCGTACGTCGGGGCGAAGTAGCGGGCCATGTAGGCGTAATCCACATGCTGCCCGAAGAAGACGACCTGCACCCGGGTATTCCAGACGTGATAACTGATGTACACCAGCAGGATGATCCCCGTGATCCGTTGCAGCAGGAAGGCGGCATTGTGATAGCGCGCGCCCAGCCCCTGCCCCGGATGCAGGATGTCCGCCTCGGCACTGATGAACAATCCGTAGATCCCGTGAAACAGCAGGGGCCCGAAGACCAATCCGATCTCCAACACCGGCAGGTAGGGCATGCCCAGCAGGAACTCGACGTACCGGTTGTAGGCCTCAGGGCCGCGGGTGGCAAAGGCGTTTCCGAAGAAGTGCTCGACCAGGAACACCCCGATGGGAAATATCCCGGTGAGCGAATGCAGCCGGCGGAGGTAGAAGTGCCAGACACCTGGAGCGCCCATCGTCGTTCCTCACCTCTGAGCTGCGGTCTGTGGCGCCTGGGAAGTGACTCCCGGCCTCCAGGCGCCAGATCTCCTCCCGCCCCCCTACCGATCCCGGATAGGCGACAGGGGAACCTAGGATGCCTTCTTCGGCCTCAGCGGTGGCCGGGTCCCCGGCTTCGCCGCGGCCTTGGCCTCCGCCTCCTTGAGCTTCGCCTCCAGCCCCTCCTTCTCCTTGGTCAGGTCCTCGAACTGCTTCTTGAGGGCCTCGGCGTCCGCTTTGAGCGAGGTGACCTGGCCCTTCAGCTCCACGTTCTCCTTCTGCAGGGTGGCCACCTGGGACTTGAGCTGCTCGTTCTCCTTTTTGAGCTCTTGGCCGCAGCCCGTGGCGAGGAGCGTCACGAACAGCGCCAACCCCAGTATCAACCAGTGGTGGGAACGTCGCATCCTGACCCCGCCTCCTTTCCCCAAGAGCCCACAGTGGCAGAGACAGCGAGTGCGGATCGGATTCCCCTGTCCCTGTCCCTATCTCTGTCGGTGTCTAGAGTTTCGTTTCCAGCACGGTCTTCTTCACACTCTCCAGGCTTTTCAGGACCAAGGCGTGCTCCTCGCCGGACAGCGTGACCTCCAGCACCCGCTCCACGCCCCCGGATCCGATCACCACCGGGACGCCGAAGTAGTAGCCGTGGATCCCGTACTCCCCTTCCAGGTAGGCGGCGCAGGGCAGGACCCGCTTCTTGTCCTTCAGGTAGGACTCGGCCATGACGATGGACGTGGCCGCCGGCGCGTAGTAGGCGCTGCCAGTCTTGTAGAGGGCGACCAGCTCCCCGCCCGCCTTCCGCGTTCGCTCCACGATGGCGTCGATGCGGTCCTTGGGCAAGAGCTCCGTGACGGGAATGCCGCCGACGCTGCAGCAGCGGGTGAGCGGCACCATGTCGTCCCCATGCCCGCCCAGGACAAAGGCCTGAACGTCCTCCACCGAGACGTTCAACTCCATGGCCACGAAGGCGCGGAAGCGCGCCGAGTCCAGGACCCCGGCCATGCCCACCACCTTCTGCTTGGGGAATCCCGTGATCTTCTTGAAGGCGTAGACCATGGCGTCCAGCGGGTTTGCCACCACGATGCAGAAGGCGTTGGGGCAGACCCGCTTCAGGTTGGTGGCGACGTCCGTGATGATCTTGACATTGGTGTCCAGCAGGTCCTCGCGGCTCATGCCCGGCTTGCGCGGGACCCCGGCCGTGATGATGCAGACGTCGGCGCCGGCGACATCGTCGTACGAGGTCGTGCCGGCGAGCCGCGCGTCGCGCCCGGCCACCGGGAGGAGCTGGGCGATGTCCAGGGCCTTGCCCTTGGCCATCCCCTCGGCCGCAGGGATGTCGAACAGCACGACGTCCCCCAATTCCTTCTCGGCCGCCAGCAGGGCCAGATTGCCCCCGACCTGGCCCGCGCCGATCAGGGCGATCTTCTTGCGTGCCATGTCCCGCCTCCTCTCCCCCTCCCCCTGAAACCGGTCTCCCTCCCCACCGAGTACCGTCACATGCGCTCGATGACGGCGTTGGCGAACGCCGAACACTTCACCTCCCGGGCCCCCTCCATCAGCCGGGCGAAGTCATACGTGACGATCTTCTCGCCAATCGTGGCGGCCATGGCCTCGTAGATCTTGTTGGCCGCCTCGACCCACCCCAGGTGCTCCAGCATCATGGCCCCCGACAGGATCACGGAGCCGGGATTCACCTTGTCCTGGCCGGCGTACTTGGGGGCGGTGCCGTGGGTCGCCTCGAAGATGGCGTGGCCCGTGTCATAGTTGATGTTCCCGCCCGGGGCGATGCCAATCCCGCCCACCTGGGCCGCCAGCGCGTCGGAGATGTAATCCCCGTTCAGGTTCAGGGTGGCGATAACGTCATACTCGGCCGGCCGGGTGAGGATCTGCTGCAGGAAGGCGTCGGCGATGACGTCCTTGACCAGGAGCTTGCCGCCCGGATTCCCGCCGCAGTCGTCCCAGCCCACCGCCACGTCCTTGAACTCCTCCTTCACCAGCGCGTAGCCCCACCGGCGGAATCCGCCCTCGGTGAACTTCATGATGTTGCCCTTGTGGACCAGCGTCACGTTCCGCCGCTTGTGCTGGAGGGCGTACCGGATGGCCGCCCGTACCAGCCGCTTGGTCCCCTCGATGGACACCGGCTTGATCCCGATGCTGGAAGTCTTGGGGAACCGGATCTTTGTGACCTTCATCTCCTTCTGCAGCCACGCGATGACCTTCTTGACCTCGGGGGTCCCCGCCTCCCACTCGATCCCCGCGTAGATGTCCTCGGTGTTCTCGCGGAAGACCACCATGTCCACCAGCTCCGGGTGCTTGACTGGGGACGGCACGCCCTTGAACCAGCGCACCGGACGGAGGCAGACGTACAAGTCCAGGAGTTGGCGCAGGGCCACGTTAATGGACCGAATCCCGGTGCCGACCGGCGTTGTCAGCGGGCCTTTGATGCCTACCCGGTATTTCTCGAAGATCTTCAGTGTGTCGTCGGGCAGCCAGACCTCCTTCTCGTACACGCGGTTGGCCTTCTCGCCCGCATAGATTTCGAACCAGGCGATCCGTTTGGTCCCGCCGTACGCCTTGGCCACCGCGGCATCAATGACCCGCTTCGCGGCCGGCCAGATGTCCACGCCGGTCCCGTCCCCCTCGATGAAGGGTATGACGGGATTGTCGGGCACGACCATCTTCTTGCCCCGGAGCGTGATGGCCTTGCCGTCCTTGGGTGGAACGAGCTTCACCTTTGTCGCCATGATTGCATCCCCCTTTGCGTTTCGAGCCGAGCGCGGCAGGAAGAACGAAGCCAGAGCCTTCCTGAAATCGGCGTGTGCGTCAATGGGAGTGTGGTAGCACAGGGCTCAAGAAAGTGTCAAGATCAAACGCCCCAACGTTCCGGGGAGTTCCGCAATTCCGCACCACTCGGGCGATCCCCTGAACGTCTGGAAGAACAGACATGTGAAGACCCCTGCGGCCGGCTGCGTCGGCCAAGCCTCGCGGAGATTCTCGACGCCCCTCGGTCAACCCCGATCCGAAATTCCGCTGAGTCTTCATGGGCCCGGGCCCACCCATGCACCATGAAAACCCCCCTCAGCCATGCCCTCTCCCGCCCAATGGGGGGAGAGGGAACAGTGAGGGGGAGTTTTCTGAGCAGGCCGAATGTCCTGTGGCCTCCGGCCCAGGCTCCGCCCCCGAGGGGCTTCTGCCCCGGAGGGAGGGCTCT
>Ga0209172_10000661_pt1 | contig 90434 bp, 91 predicted proteins | sample LarsenN4metaG_FD_184113 | JGI IMG/M metagenome (GOLD analysis project Ga0209172, IMG submission 184113) | Hot spring sediment bacterial and archeal communities from British Columbia, Canada, to study Microbial Dark Matter (Phase II) - Larsen... ... | reverse complement strand
CGATGTAGCGCGCGCCGCGCGAGACGGCATCGCGGAGACTGCCGGGGCCAGTGTCCTGCAACGTCGTGACCCGGTAGAGGGGCTGGCCCCTGCCGCCCGCGGTGACGCCGAAGCCCTCATAGGGGCTGGCGGCCGCCGCCGCTCCCATGAAGCCAGAAGGAGATCGCAGGGTATCTCACCTCTGTCTAGGGAAAACCTCCATAGCTCTAGGGTGGGCCTCTTCATTCAGCGCGGCCCTGACTATACCGCCAATGCTGACGCTCAAACAGTTGATCGCGGCACAGCTACTGGTACTCGGATCGAAGGTCGGGGTTGCCCAAAGCATGGTTGACGGGATAGCTCCGACCAGAAAAATCGTCAGTAAGATATGACGCGCGCGTCGTTGCATGGGAGACCTCCTTCCTGGGGAGAGTTCGCTGTGGCGTCGATACAAGGCTTCATTTGCCGACCGAGTCACGACGGCCACCGAGAGGACGTTCGGTCCACCTCCAACGTGACCTCTTCTGCGCCCCTTCACCTCCTTTCCGCCGTCGTGTGTCCCTGTCCTCCTCTGTTCTCCACGCCGCTCGGCAGTGGCTCACAAAAGCCCGGACTGTGGTATACTTCCGCTTGACACGCCTAATATGGGGCGGGCTATGAGGAAGGTCGTCGACTGCTTGTCGTCTCTTTCTCGTCACGAGGTCGTCACGATGTCGTCAAGGAGGGCGACAGATGGACGGTCGATTTGTGCGAGCGGATGGCGAAACGATTCGACGTCGGCGGCAAGAGCTATTTTGGACCCAGGAGCAGCTCGCTGAGAAGGCTGGGCTGCGCAAACGGACGATCGAGCGGGCGGAAGCGGGTGAACACCTGCAGAGCCATACGATCCGGGCCATCGCTCAGGCTTTGGGCCTCTCTCCTGCAGAGGTTACGCTGCCGGGGCGTTCGTCGACGCCCGGCGGCGCGCGAGCTTCCCCAGATCCCGAGGCTGCCGGGGCACTCAAAGCCTTGACAGCGAGTCGCCCCCCCACCTTACCGGTCTCCGTGACCAGCTTCATCGGGCGCACACGTGAGCTGGCGGAGGTGAAACAGCGGCTCTCAGCGACCCGGCTGCTCACACTGACCGGTCCTGGCGGCTGTGGCAAGACGCGGCTAGCGCTGCAAGCTGCCACCGATCTCGCAGACAAATTTGTGGACGGCGTGTGGTTCGTCGAATTGTCGACGTTAAGCGACCCCAGACTCGTCCCATACCTCGTTGCCACGGCATTAGGTGTTCGTGAGGAGCCGAACCGGCCGCTAGCGGTGACGCTGGTCGACGCCCTTCATCCCCGACGTCTCCTGCTCGTTTTGGACAGCTGCGAGCACCTCATCGCCGCCTGTGCCGAATTCTCTCATACCCTCCTGCACGGCTGTCCACAGCTGCGTATCCTAGCCACTCGTCGGGAGGTCTTGGGCGTGGCCGGTGAGCTAGCCTGGCGCGTGCCTCCCCTCGCCTCCCCAGACCCCCAGCGGTTGCTGTCAATTGAGGACTTGGTCCAGTATGAGGCCGTCCAGCTCTTCGTGGAACGCGCCAGGACGGCACTGCTGACTTTCACCCTGACGAACCGGAACGCCTCCGTAGTGGCGCAGGTGTGCTACAGACTGGATGGCATCCCTTTGGCGATCGAGCTGGCCGCTGCTCGGGTCAAGGTGTTAGCGGTCGAGCAGATCGCGGCCCGTTTAGACGACCGGTTCCACCTGTTGACCGGAGGGGGCCGGATGGTCCTGCCACGGCAACAAACACTACAGGCGGCCATGGACTGGAGCTATGACCTGCTGTCGGAGCCGGAGCGCCGGTTATGGCATCGGCTGTCGGTCTTCGCCGGGGGGTGGACCTTGGAGGCGGCCGAGGCGGTCTGTGCAGGCGTAGGTTTTGACGTCGCAGATGTGCTCGATCGACTGACATCTTTAGTGGATAAATCGTTGGTAAACGTGGAAGCACCGGACGGCGAAGCACGCTACCGCTTGCTCGAGACGATTCGGCAGTACGGACTGAAAAAGCTGGAGCGATCCGGGCAAGCGGCGGTCGTCCGCCGCCAGCATCTGCAGTGGTTTGTTGGATTGGCCGAGCGGGCGGAGGCGGAGTTGACGGGTCCGGACCAAGGTATATGGCTAGAGCGGCTGGAGACAGAGTACGATAACCTGTGGGCGGTGCTGGAGTGGAGTCAGACGGAGGCCCAGGGGGCGGAAGCGGGGTTACGGTTGGCTGCGGCGTTGTGGCGGTTTTGGCTCGTACATGGCCATCTCCGCGAGGGCCGTCGGTGGCTGGAGGCGGTGCTGGCTGGGAGCCGAGTGGCTTGGGTGGCGGCCAGGGCGAAGGCGCTGTATGGGGCCGGAGCGCTGGCTGAAGATCAGGGGGATTAGGCGGCGGCGCGCGCCTTTTTCGAAGAGAGCCTGGCGCACCGGCGGGAACTCGGGGACACTCAGGGTATAGCCAGCTCGCTGACGGCCCTGGGGTTGGTAGCCTATTACCAGGGTGACTATGCCACAGCACATGCCCTATGCATGGAGAGTCTGGCCCTGTTCCGTCAGGTAGGGGATACACGCGGCCTGGCCTTCGCGCTCAACGCCCTTGGTCGTGTGGCCGCTGGGCGGGAGGATTATGTCGTGGCCCACGCTTTGTTCGAAGACAGCCTGGCGCTCCGACGGCGGCTGGCGGATAGGCGCGGCCTAGCCAGCTCGCTTAGCGATCTCGGTTATGTCGCCAGCTGTTGGGAGGATTATACTGCCGCCCGGGCTCTCTTTGAGGAGAGTTTGGCGCTTCGACGGGAGCTGGGTGACACCCGGGGGTTAGCCAGCTCACTCAGCGCCCTCGGGCATGTAGCGCACTGCCAAGGCGATGAAGCGGTGGCCCGGGCGCTCGTGCAGGAAAGCTTGACGATCTCTCGGAAATTGGGCGATCGACGGGGTTGTGCGGAGGGTATCGAGGCATTGGCGAGGATCGCCAGCGCGCAGGGACTGCCAGAGTAGGCAGCCTGCCTTTATGGCGCTGCGGAGGCGCTGCGAGAGGCTTTAGGTATCCCGCCGTTAAGGTCGACGTGTGCCCCCCACGGCCGTGCTGTCGCCGCCGTACGGGCGGCCTTGGATGCGCGGGCGCTGGCACGGAAGTGGGCGGAAGGACGCGCGATGTCGTTTGAGCAGGCCATTGGCTATGCCCTCGGCATGTCTTCTCCCAGTCTTGGTTGATGGGCATCGAAGGTCTGGTCCGCTGCCTGCACATCCTGTCGACTCTTCGCTTGGCTCCGAGCACCATTGCGCAAAGGTGGGTCCCCATTCCCTTTGGGGAGATTGGCACATCCCTTCTTCGCGTGGGAGTCACTGGAGGACGGCCAAGGTCCTGGGTCATCGGCGTCGATGTGGGCGGGAGGTTCACCGATTTTTATGCGATGACCCATCTGACGTGCATGTCATGCACAAAACTCACTCGACTCCCGACGATCCTGCGCGCGCCATCGTCGACGGCCTGCGCAGCGGCAAGTTCACGGCTATCTTGCGGAACACTGTCGTGAGGCCATCGCCATCGAGCCCTGAGAGCCGATCGGGGCATAATCCAGCGGCGCCATGATGGTTGCTCCTCACGCCCCTCTCCAGCCGGGAGAGGGCCAGGACGAGGGGCACCGAGCCCGATGGTGCAGAGTGCCTTCCCCGTCACGCGCCAGCCAGAACGTCGGCTAGCTTCATGATCTGGGCCACAGCCGGTGACGTGGCATCGTGGTCTAAGGGCGCCTGGCCCAGGCGATCCGCCTCCCGGATCTTCTCATCGTTGGCGACCACCCCCAAAAGCGGCAAGCCCACCCGGGCGAAGAAACTTCGCATGGCCTCTTCGTCCTGGGATCCACGGATCTTATGGGCCACAACCAGAATGCGAGGGATCCCCAACTCTTGACCCATCGCCTTGCAACGCGCCGCCGTCTCCATCGATTTGAAATAAGGCTCGGCTACCAGCAGAAGCGTATCCACGTAGCGGGGAGTCCCCCGGCTCAGATGTTCGAGGCCGGCTTCCATGTCGATGTTTGTCGTCGGTTCGAAAGGCTGTTCCCCGCATCGTTGACTTCTCTCCGCAAATCGCCCGCCCGGCGGTCGCAACGCACGGTAAGCGCTGGTCGCAATCCTCGACGTACATCTTGGCGAATGGTTACGGCAAGCACAGCTCTCGGTGCCGCATTAAGGGCATCGCCGAAAAGGAGAACTACCAGACATCCGTCAGCCACGCCTCACGACAACCACCGCTTGCGGCGGCGATAATGTTTGACGTCGCGGTAGCTTTTGCGTTGGCCGACTTCGGTCAAGCCCAGGTAGAACTCGCGTACATCCTCGTTGGCCCGCAGTTTCTCGGCATCGCCATCGAGGACGATGCGACCGTTCTCCATGACGTAACCATAATCGGCGATGCGCAGCGCCGCTACGGCGTTCTGCTCGACCAACAGCATGGTGACTTTTTCCTCGCGGTTCAGGCGCACGATGATGTCGAAGATCTCGCGCACCAGGAGCGGCGCTAAGCCCAGGGAGGGTTCATCGAGGAGCATCAACTTGGGGCGCGCCATCAGGCCGCGGCCAATGGCGAGCATTTGCTGCTCGCCTCCCGACAGATAGCCGGCCTTCAAGGTGCGCCGTTCAGCCAGGCGAGGAAAGTAGGTAAAGACCAGGTCGATGTCACGGGTGAGGCCAACGCCATCGCGACGCGTATGCGCGCCGGTGATGAGGTTTTCCTCGGTGGTGAGGTGCTCGAAAACGCGCCGCCCCTCCATGACTTGGACAATACCTAGACGTACGATTTCGGCGGCACTTTTGCGATCGAGGCGCTCGCCCATGAATTCGATCGAGCCTTCGGTGACTTCGCCGCGCTCGGGTCGCAGCAGGCCGGAAATGGCTTTGAGAGTGGTGCTTTTACCGGCGCCGTTAGCCCCTAAGAGCGCCACGATGCGTCCCAACGGCACTTCCAGGGAAACTCCCTTGAGCACCAAGATGACCTGATCATAGATCACTTCGATATTGTTCAGCTTGAGCATAGCGAGCCTATCATTCCCTCCCCTTCGATGGGCATACGCGCCGGGGAGAGGAGCCATGGGGGCCTTCCATCCCTTAACTTGGCGCCTATGCCCTCGGTAGGGGGCAGGGGTGGAGGAGAGGACAAGCGGTGGCATGCACTTACTGCCACAAGGGCGTCGTTATTCCCCTTTCGCTGCCGCCTCTTTGACCAGCTCCCAGACCACTTCGCGGTAGCCGGTAAACCAATCGGTCACCGGCACCCATTTACGATCTTTGACCTGATAAATCCGCACCCAACCTCCGCCTTCATGGTCGTCCTCGGTGATTTCCATCGGCGGCACTAAACCCCCGAGGGTGAAATTCTTGATCGACTCGAAGCCTTTTTTCACTGTTTCGCCGCTGACCGGTTCGCCGAACTTCTCCAAGGCTTGACGCACGGCCTCGACCTGCAATGCCGCAGCGAAGACACCGCGATTGTAGTACACCGAGGACCTGGACAGGGGCTCCGGCGGTTCTTGGCCCTCATCCTTGTACATCTTGATGATGTCCTGGATCACCGGGAACTCCTGACCGACGCCGGCGAATTGCAGCCCGTAGTAGCCTTGGGTGATGTCCCAGCCAGCCGCATCCGCGTCGGGCTCAGCCGCCCCCCAGACCAAACTGACGACGCGGTTCATGGGGTATCCGGCTTTGTTCAGTTCCTTGATAGAGACCGATGGAGAGCGTCCGAAGAGGTGGGTGATCGTCCAATCGGCGCGGAAGCGCCTGGCGATATCGAGGGCGGCAGCGCCCATCTCCAACCCCGGGGGCGGCACTGCGAAGGTGCGCATCTGAAAACCCTCTTGCTTCGCCAGCCGCTCAAGGATGGGGACCGGCTCCCGACCGGCGGGGTTGTCGTAGAACACATAGGCGAGTTTGAGATCCTTCGGTTGCTTCCCGGTCTTCTTCCACGCATCGAGGACGAACTTTACGGCTGCCGCTGCCTGCGACCAGTAACTCGCTGCCACCGGGAAGATGTACGGAAAGCGCTTGCCATCCGTGGCATCGGCGCGGCCGAAGCCGGGGGTGATGGCGGAAATTTTATCGTCGTTGTAACGCGGCGTGAGGGCGTAAGTGATGGGGGTACCGTAGCTGAACACCGACAACACGCCGGCCCGCTTCATGCTTTCATAGCCTTCCACCGAGCGGGGCACCTCGTAGCCGTGCTCGACTTCCACCAACTTGACGGGGTGCCCACCGATGCCCCCCTGTTTGTTCACCAGCCTGACATAGTCATGTGCTCCCAAGCACAAATTCACGCCCACCAGTTGGGTGGCGCCGGTGCGATCGCAGAACCAGCCGATGACCACAGGTTCCGCGGCATCGGCGTATGCGATCGACAGCGCGAGGATGAAGCCGAGGACCACCAGAAGACCGAGGCCACTGCGCAACGCTTGCCAGCGTGGTTTCATATGAATGCCCTCCTCGTCGTTTGGATGATGGCTGCCTTGGGTCATATGTCGCCCACTGTTGCCTCTTCCTCAGGGGCTATAAGCGCCAGGATATGGGTGGAGACCACCGCTCTGACACGTTTCCCCCACTCCCCTCACCCTGGCCCTCTCCCACAAGGAGAGGGGACACCTACTGAGAGCCGGACTTGGTACCTACGCCCTGTAGGACAGACAACCCGGCAAGCAGTGGTCGGATGCCCTCAGTAGGCAAACGGCCAGACGCGAAAATAGTCTTTGACGTGCTTCCAGAGCCGATACAGGCCCTCAGGCTCCAGGATCAAGAACAGAATGATCAGGCCACCGAACACAATCAGCCGCAGGTTGGCCAGGAAATCCAGCATCATGCTCGTCGGTGGCGCGAACAATTCCCAGACGCCCTCGACCCCCCACCGCAGCACGATCGGCAGCAAAGTGATGAACACTGCTCCGAACACAGAGCCCAGCACGCTGCCCAGCCCGCCGATGATGATCATGGCTAGATACTGCACCGATACGGTAATGGTGAACTGCTCGTAGTTGGCGATCTCCAGATAGTACGTGAACAGCGCGCCCGCCACGCCGGCGTAGAACGAACTGATAGCAAATGCCAAGAGCTTGTAGGCGAAGATGTTGACGCCAAGGATCTCCGCCGCTACATCGCGATCGCGGATAGCCATGAAGGCGCGCCCGATGCGGGTCCGCACCAGATTCATGGCGAAGACATAGGCCATAGCAGCCACCACCAGGATCATGAAATACTTCTTCAGCTCGGAGTCCAGAGGTAGGCCGGCCAAAGCCGGCTTGGGCACGTAGATGGTGGACTGCACACCGCCGCTGATCCAAGTAATATGGTTGATGGCCCACTCGATGATGAACTGCGCCGCCAAGGTGGCGATGGCTAGGTAGAGCCCCTTGATGCGCAGCGACGGCGTGCCGAAAAAGGTGCCGACGACGGCGGCCATGCTCCCGCCAGCGATCAGCCCCACCCAGAACGGCATGCCGTAGCGCGCCGACAAAATGGCCGCCGTGTAGCCTCCCACCGCCATGAAGGCGCCGTGGCCGATGGAGATTTGGCCGGTGAAGCCGGTGAGGATGTTCAGCCCGATGGCCCCCACCACCGCGATGCCGACCAGATTGGCCAGGCTAAGCAGGTGGTCGCTGCTCACCAACGGCACGATCACGGCGCAGAACACCGCCACCGCCGCCACCGTGTACTTGGCCAGCGGCACCGGGTACAGCTCCATGTCGGCGGCGTAGGTGGTTTTGAATACGCCACAAGCGCGATAGAACATGCCTTACACCCTCTCGATGATCTCGCGCCCGAAGAACCCCGATGGCCGAATCATCAGCGCCAGAATCATCAGCACATACGGCATGAAATCCTTAGTGCCGCCGCCGACGTAGGGATCGATGAAGCCGGCCGAGACGTTCTCCACCGCGCCGACGATGAGACCCCCCAAAATCGCCCCGCCGACGCTATCGAGCCCGCCCAGGATCACCACCGGAAACACCTTCAATCCCACCAGCGCAAGGTGCGTATCCACGCCGAGGAAGTTGCCCCAGATGACCCCGCCGATGGCCGACACCAACCCGGCAATGCCCCAGGTCAGGGCGAAAATCGAGCCAACGTCGATGCCCATGGCCATCGCCGCCTGTTGATCATCCGCGACCGCTCGCATGGCGATGCCGGTGCGGGTTTTCTTGAAGAAGTAGCCGAAACCCGCCAAAAACAGCAAGCTGGCACCGCCGGCGACGAGGTTAAGGGGCGAAATGAAGAGGTCATAAACGATGAAGGGGCGAACCGGCAGGGGCAGGGGGACGTCCTTGGTGGCGGCGCCCCAGATCATCGGCGCCAAGCCTCGCAGCACCGAGGCAAGGCCGATAGTGGCCATGATGATGCCGATCACCGGTCGCCCGATCAGCGGTCGCAGCATGCCGCGCTCGAGCCCAAACCCGACAGCGATCATCAAGCCGAGGGTGAGCGGTAAGGCGATGACGAGGGGGATGCCGTAAATGGTCAGCGTGGCAGCGGCAATGAATCCGCCGAGCATGACCAATTCCCCCTGCGCGAAATTGATGACACTGGTGGCCTTGTAGACCAACACAAAGCTCAACGCTACCAGCGCATACATCATGCCTACTAATAACCCATTGACCAGCAGTTCGAGGAAGAACCCCATGGCCGCCTCCTAGACCTGTACTGCTTCGACACCTTCCACCGTGCGGATGGGCAGGGTGTATTCGATCTCGGCCTGACGGCCATCCTGGTAAGTGATGACGGTTTTGACGGTGACTTCGGGTTTCTCTTCGTAGAACGCCTCGATGATGTCCGCATACTTTTCTGTGATATAGCGGCGTCGCACCTTGCGCGTGCGGGTCATTTCCTCGTCGTCCGGGTCGAGCTCCTTGTGGAGTAAGACGTACTTCTGAAGGCGCGTAGCGGCGGGCAAGCCCGAATTGACGCGCTCCACCTCTTTGTAGATGAGGTCGTAGACCTCGCGCTTGCGCGACAGATCCGTATAACTCGTGTAGGGGATGCCACGCTTCTCAGCCCACTTGCCCACCACCTCGAAGTCGATGTTGATCATCGCCGCGACGTGGGGTCGGTCCTGTCCGATCACCACCGCCTCACGGATATACGGGCTGAACTTCAGCTTGTTTTCGATGTAGGTGGGGGCAAACCGCGTCCCGTCGTTGAGCTGCGCCATATCCTTCGAGCGATCGAAGAACACCAAATGGCCATCCTCGTCGATAAGGCCAGCGTCGCCGGAATACAGCCAGCCGTCTTTCACCACCTCAGCGGTAGCCTGCGGATTTTTATAGTAACCCTTGAAAATGCCGGGGTTGCGGGAGATGATCTCGCCGCTTTCGGTGATGGCGATGTCCGTCTGCGGGACAGGCGTGCCGACGGTTTCCAGCTTGACATCGTCGTCGCGGTGCATGCAGCAGATCGAGGCGATCTCCGTCTGACCGTAAACCTGTTTGAGGTTGACCCCCAACCCCCGGAAGAATAGGAAGGTTTCCGGGCCCAGGGCGGCGCCACCGGTGTAGGCGTAGCGGATGCGCCGCAGCCCCAGACGGTCGCGGATAGGCGCGTAGACGAAGAGGTTTCCGAGATGGTAGAGGGCTCTGAGATGCCAGGGGAGCGCTTCTTTCTTCATGCGCAGGGCGGCGACCTTCTGGGCGATGGGGCTGAAGAGGTGATACAGCTTGCGCTTCAAAAAGGTCGAGTCGTCGATCATCACCTGCACCTGGGACAGCATACTCTCCCAAATGCGCGGCGGCGCGATCAACACCGTAGGGCCGATCTCCTTCATGTCCTGTTGTGCCGTCTCCGGCCGCTCCGGGCAGTTGACGCATAGCCCGGTGACCTGTGCCATCACCACCGACAGTACGGTATCACCCACCCAGGCCATCGGCAGGTAAGCCATGATCTCATCGTCTTCGACATAGCGGTCTACCATCAAGAGATTGTTGGCGGTGGCGATGAGGTTACGGTGCGACAGCATGACGCCCTTGGGAGAGCCGGTGGTTCCGGAGGTGTAGCAGATCAGGGCAATATCTTCCTCGCTGCCGACCTCAACCTGCGCTTCGAAATACCCAGGGTGGTCGCGCTCGAACTGCTGCCCCAGTTCCTGGACCTGGCTGAAGCTGCGCAGCATGGAATGGCGATAATTCCGCAGGCCCTTGGGATTGTCGTAGATGATGTAGGTGAGCTTGGGCAAGCTGTCTTGCAACTCCAGGATCTTATCCACTTGCTCTTGGTCTTCGGCGATGACCATGCTGGCATCCGAATGATCGAGCACAAACTGAATTTCCCGCGCGATGGCGTCCTGATAGAGTGGCACGGGAATGCCCCCCAGACATTGCGCCGCGGTGAGCGCCCAATACAGCCGTGGCCGGTTGTCGCCGATGAGGGCGAGCTTGTCGCCGCGCTGAAAGCCGAGGGCGGCCAATCCCAGCGCGAAGGCTTTAATCTGCGTCAGGGAGTCCGCCCAACTATAGGTTTGCCAAATCCCCCGGTCTTTCTCACGCATTGCAGCCTTGCGGTGGCCAAAGCGCTGAGCATTCCTCAGCAGTAATCTGGGGAGTGTCGCGCCACCATCCATGCCGTCCCTCCTCATCCTTTGGCGGCCCAGCCTGCCGCGCTCTCTTCGCCTAAATACGCTTTGATAACATCGGGATTGCTGCGGACCTCGGATGGCGTGCCCTCGGCGATCTTGCGCCCGAGGTCGAGCACCACGATGCGATCAGAGAGGTCCATCACCACGCCCATATCGTGCTCGATGAGCAACACAGTTGTACGGAGCTCCTCGTTCACGTCCAGGATGAAGCGCGCCATGTCTTCTTTCTCTTCCAAGTTCATCCCAGCCATTGGTTCATCCAGCAGGAGCACTCGTGGCTGCACCGCCAGGGCGCGGCCTAGCTCGACACGCTTCTGGAGGCCGAGGGGCAGTTCGCCGACGAGGCGCTTGCGGATGGGTTCGATCTCCAGAAAGTCGATGATATCCTCCACGACTTGGCGATGGGCGATCTCTTCCTTCTGGGCCAGGCCCCAGTACAGACCACACCGCCAGGTCCGCGACTTCATATGGACGTGGCGGCCGAGCATGAGGTTATCCAGCACGGTCATACCCTTGAAGAGCGCCACGTTCTGGAACGTGCGCGCGATGCCGCGCCGGGCGATCTTATAGGGTGGGAGAAAGGTGATGTCCAGGTCTTCAAGTAGGATACGACCGCGATCGGGGTGATAACGGCCGCTGATGGCATTGATCAGCGTAGTCTTGCCGGCGCCGTTGGGGCCGATGATGGCCAGGATTTCGCCGGCTGTAACCTCCAGGCTGACGTCGTCCAGCGCCCTAATACCGCCGAAGCTGCGGCCCACACGCTCGATGGTTAACACGCCCATAGCTTAGTCCACCCTTCCTTATCTCAGGTTGACCCGCTGCGGTCGCGATCTATTGCCCTTCGCCCTCGGGAGAGGGCCGGGTGAGGGCCGGATAGCAGCAGGGAGTATACTGCTGAGGTAACGCGTCCCTGCCAGGCGAATAGGTGGCTCACCAGAAGGCGTGCGCCTATGCTATCAGCTTCTCCTGGATTGTCAATTTTATTTGCTTGATTTTGCAGAGATCGCAGGATAGCAAACGTATGGTGTGTGGGGTGGGATCAGGCACGCTTTCCCTGTGCCAGGGGTAGGCGCCAGATAAGGCCCCCTCTCCCAGGGGGAGAGGGGACGGTACTGCCCTTCCGAGGACCGGGGCAGGTCAGGCTAGGCTGCTCCCCCGTTCCTGGCTATGTACAAGGCATTGCGCAGCACACGGCCAGGATAGGTGCCCACGTGCTCGCCGTTTTCCAGTAAGATCTGACCGTTGACGATGGTGCAGTAGATGCCCTCAGCGCGTTCGCGTATGCGCCAGCCATTGTTGGGGAAGTCGTGCACGATGTCTTCTGGCCCGGGATTGACGGTGTCGGGATCGAAGATCACCAGATCGGCCGCCAGACCCGGCTGCAGCAGACCGCGATCGTAGATGCCAAAAGCCATGGCCGAATCGAAGGTCAGGCGGCGCACCGCCTGCTCCAGCGACATGATGCCCTTCTCCCGCACCCAGTACCCGAGCAAGCGCGTGCTGTTGCCGACGTTGGAGTGGAACTGCACGTGCGCCCCGCCGTCGGAGAGTCCGACCACGGCATAGGGGCTGCGCAGGATCTGGCCGACGGCCTCGGCATCGGTGTTGATCTCGCCCAGGATGAACACCGTATTCAAATCCTCCTCCACCGCCAGGTCGAGGAAGGCATCGAGTGGATGTTTGCCCTGGGTTTTGGCGATCTCTTCGATCGTCTTGCCTTCTAACCCTCGGTTCTTCGCCAGGGCGGTTTCCTCCACCCACATCAGATCCCAGCGCTTGGAGAAGCTCGACTCCGGCTCCAGGGGTGCATCGACCTCGGCCCGTAGCTTTTCCCGCATCCCCGGGTCGCGGTAGGCGCGGAGTTTGTCTGCGTCAGCGGCCTGCAAGATGGGCAGCCAGGTGGGCATGCTGCGAAACACCTGGCAATTTTTCATGGTAAAGCGCTGCAGAATGCTGCTGGGACTGCACAACGGCACGGCCCGTATGCCCTGGCGTCCGGTCTCTTCGACCACAGCGAGGTGCTCCCGCCACTTCCCCGGCGACCGGGCTTGCTCCAACAGGGTGTTATACATCACACGGCGCCCGGAAGCTTCGGCCAGGCGGGTCATCAGCCGGTCCTTGAGTTCGGGGTTGGTGCCACCGCCGGATTGAATGACGCCGGTGCCTACTTGTCGGAGGACGTCCGCCAGGGCGAACAGTTCCTCCTCAGGGGCGTAGGCGGCGGGAATGCGCTTACCGGTGATGTCGTAATGATTCATGTTGCGCGTCACGGACAGACCTAGGGCGCCAGCCTCCAGCGCTTCCCGCACCACCCGGCGCATGACCTCCAACTCGTCGTCCGTCGCCGCCCGTGTCTGGCAGGCCTCACCCATAGCGTAGAGGCGCACGGCGGAGTGGCCAATGAGGGCGCCGACGTTGACCCCCAGACGCCGGCCGATGGCGTTCAGATAGTCGGGGAACGACTCCCAGTTCCAGGGCACGCCGGCCTGCAGAACCTCCATTGGGATGGCCTCAACGTAGGACAGCATACCGGCTAGCTTGTCGCGTTCGTGCGCCTTCACCGGCGCCAGCGTCAAGGAGCAATTGCCGATGATGACTGTGGTCGCGCCATGATGGCAGGAAAAGGTACAGAGGGGGTCCCAGGTGACCTGGGCATCGTAGTGACAGTGATTGTCGATGAATCCAGGCGCGATCGCCAGGCCATCCACATCGAGGATGCGTTTGGCCGGTCCGCTGAGGCGTCCTAACTCCACGATCTTCCCGCCGGCGATAGCGACATCGCCGTGATAGGCTGGCATGCCGGAGCCATCGATGATACGGCCGTTCTTCACAAGCAGGTCAAAGGCCATGGCGTTCCTCCTTCCGAATGGTAATAGGTCCAGGTTGTCGCAGGTAACGGGCTAGAACATCGCATCGGCACTGTCGGTGGCACCACGCCGACGGCGCTACAACCTCAGACTGCCAGACGGCACCCTGCTGCTAGCGTGTCCGTCGGCCTCAACGCGCCTCAATCCCTTCCACATTGAGCTTCAGCAGGGCATGGCACGCGGTGCACAGCAGGTGCCCGGCGGGCGCATCCGCTCCTCCGAGAGCGTAAACATCGATGCCATCGCACTGCGCACAGGCGACTGTAGGGGCCAAACAATCACGCTCCGTCTCCGGGGCCACGAGGCCACCTAGCCTGCGGCCCAGCGCCTCGGTCGCCAGCTCAAAGGTGGTGTAACAGGCGGCGCAGATGTGGTTAAAGCAACACTTGGTCTCGCAGGTATAGGTGACATCGGTCGAACCGCAGGAAGGGCATGCAATCGTGAGCGGTCGCAGGATCACGATTCAACTCCTTGGGCGCCATCTTCAATCGCCACGATGGTGAGCACCTCAGGGCCGGGACAGCGACAGGAGCAATGGCACCACCTCGCGGTCAACCCCCAGCATGTCCTCCACCGGAAGTTTGTGTATAGGGCAAAAGAAGGCTTCCGCCACGTCATCGCCGTTACCGTTGGGCCTGAGAGAGCCGCTGAGGTATCGCACTTCCCAATGCATGCCAACGAGCTGGAGATGCGGGTTAGCGAGAGAGCGGTGGAAGCCAGTAGTCGCCCACAAGAGCCGCACCGGCTCGACCTCCATGCCGGTTTCCTCAGCAAATTCACGGCATAGGGCGTCGAGTGGCGCTTCACCTGGCTCGATGCCTCCGCCTGGAAAGCCAACCACATTGGCCGAGATTTTCGCCGTCGGCGGGGAGCGCACTAGCAACACTTCTTGCCCGCGCATGAGCACGCCATATACGGCCGGCCGGAATAGACGAATCCCGTGCTCTAGTGTCGCCATAAGATGATCCTGTTCAGGCAGAGGCACATTCCGTAGACCGTCCGTTGGTGCCGCAGCATTACGGCCCCTCATCCCCGGCGCGCCGCAGCGCCCGCAGGGGAAATTCGCGGTAGGGATACCTGGCAAGCACCGCTTCGTCGAGCTCTAATCCCAAACCCGGCGCGGTCGGCAGGGAGATATAGCTGTTTTCGACCTTGAACGGCGTGCGCGCCACCTCATCGCCGCGCCCCTTGAAGTTGACGAAGTATTCGGTGATGAGGAAGTTGGGCATACAGGCCGCTACTTGCAGCGTTGCCGCCAAGCCGATGGTGGTGCTGTTGTAATTATGCGGCGACACGACGACGAGGTAGGGCTCCGCCATGGCGGCGATCTCTTTGAGCTCTAGGATGCCGCCGCAAATACACACATCAGGGTTGATGATGTCCGCCGCTTGCTTTTCGAAGACCTCGCGGAATTCGCTCTTGGTATACAGCTCCTCGCCTGTCACCACCGGCAGGCGGATCTCGCGCTTGCACTGCGCTAGGGCATCGAGATGACGGGCCGACACCGGCTCTTCATACCAAAAGGGCTGGAACTCCTCCAGCATGCGGGCGATGCGCACGGCATGCATGGGGGCCAAACGCCGATGCACCTCGACCAGGATATCGACCTCTGGCCCAACCGCCTCGCGCACGGCACGGACGTTCTCCACCGCCGCCAACTCGGTCTTCCGGTCGATATGGGTGCGCCATGGGCCGGGGAATGGGTCGAACTTCAGGGCCGTAAAGCCCTGAGCCACCGTTTCGGCCGCCTTTTTCGCCAGGGCGTCAGGGATCTTGGCGCCGTCGTACCAGCCGTTGGCATAGACGCGAATTTTCTCCCGGCATGGCCCTCCCAGGAGGTTGTAGACCGGGGTATTCAGGTGCTTGCCGACGATGTCCCACAGCGCCTGTTCGAGGCCACTCAGCGCTGAGTACATGTCCATGGCCCCGCGCTTACCGGCGAAATCATGATAGGCCATATAGGTAAAATGCTTGATATGAAATGGGTCGCGTCCGACGAGATAGCGCCCTAACTGGTGCACATGGGCGGCGATGGCCTGATCGCGATCGGCTTGAGTGTAACATTCGCCCCAGCCGCTGAGGCCGGCGTCGGTGTCGACCTTAACGAAGAGCCAGTTTTTGCCGGTGCCGGGATCGACCAGGATGGGTTTGACGTGGCTCACCCGCATAAACGCCTCCTGTTGCGTCAACTTAATTATGACCGTTTCGCACGTCGCGCACCGCGGCGACGATGTCGTCGACGTCGAGCACCATCGACATCAGTGCGACATGTTCGTCATAGACCTCCGGTGGGATTTGGGCTTTGACCTCGGGCTCGGTGATGTGGTACACAGGCAGACCGAGCTGCGCTCCTGCCAGTGCCCCGGCCCATGAAGGATCGCCCTCTTTCACCGTTAGGGCATACAGCCGGCTGCTTTCCGCATTGGGCGTCCCCAGCAGGACCACCAGTTCGTCGCGGTTGAAGCGCTCGGCGGCGCGTTTGATCTCCTCTTGACCTTCCAGGTCAAGGGCCCCGGCCGCCGTTCAGACGAAACAATGCGTCATCTCCAGCACCACCTCGGCCCCAGCGCTGCGGGCGCATTCGGCGATCGCCGCGCCTTGAATACCGTCGCGCTCGCCCAGAGCGATGACTTTTTTCCCTTTGATGTCCATGCGTTTCCTCCTTGGCAGTCGGCCTTTTTCGCCGCCATCGTTGTTGGCGCCACTGTAGCACGCTTTTGGGGCGGTGTGAAGCCGGTCGTGCGCCGCCGTTACGCGCGCGGAGATCGGCGCGACCCGAGGTCGAGAGCGGCGTAGATCTCGGCCATGGTCTTTTCTCGCCAATACTGGGTGAGGTTGTCCCCCGTCATGAAGGAGCGCGACAGCATGCGATCGATGTACAGCGTGCCGTTGAGGTGATCGATCTCGTGCTGCAGAATACGCGCATACCAGCCACGAGCCTGAATGACCTGCGGTTTGCCCCGTTCGTTCAGGCACTCGACGCGCACCGTCCGAGCCCGCGGTACGATGGCCGCAAAGCCGTCCAGGCTGAGGCACCCTTCGAAAAACTCCACCGGGGTGGCGTCTACGACCGACAGGCGGGGATTGATGATGACGTGAAACGGTACCGGCTCACGCTCGCGCTCCGCCAGCGCAGCTGGGGAGAACCCCGCCAGGTATTCGGCGCGATCTTCGATGACGGCAAGCTGCAAGCCGCAGCCGATCTGGGGCGCCGCCAAGCCGACGCCTGGGGCCTCACGCATCGTCTCCTGCATGACAGCGATGAGCTCTTGGATCGCAGGGCTGCGGATTTCTTCCATCGACAGCGGTCGCGCCCGCTGCCGCAGCACCGGTTCACCGACTTGGAGAATTTGTCGCTTCATATCCCAGATCTCCTCTGCAGTCACATTTGGCCTCACGCGGTCGCGGATCCAAGGGAGTAACTGGAGAAAGATAGCATAAGATGGGTGCCGCCGCGCTGAGATTGACACGCCACCCTGGCTTGGCTAGAATGGCGCCATCGTCTTCATGCTAGACAGATACGTCTTACGTCGGTGGTGATCCAGTAGGAGCAATCCCATGCTGAAGATTCGCTCCGGTCCATCAAGAGGGCCTCTCCGCCTGCTTTCTCTCCGACTCTCGCCGCGCTACCTCTGCAGGCCTCAACTGCCGACTCGCCTTTAATTCCGCTGCCCTGGGACGGGCCGGTCTGCATGTCAGCCGTTTTCGACGCCGCTACCCTGCGGGTTTACGATCTTGGCAGCCGCGAAAGGGGGGTATGATGCATCTCGGGCTGGTGATGGAATGCGACTACCGTGCTGGAGTAACTCAGGAGGAGGCTTTTGATGAGGCCTTCGAGCTGGCAGAGGCTTCGGAGGCGTGGGGGTTGGATGGCGTGTGGTTGGCGGAGCGTCACTTTGCCGCCCCGAGAGCGGAGTTGGATCCCATGGGGGTGGGCATCCCGTCGATCGTCTCGGCCCCGCTCATCATGGCCACAGCGATCGCCGTCCGCACCAGACGGCTGCGCGTCGGGATCGCCGTCAATGTCCTGCCGCTGTGCCATCCCATTCGCATCGCCGAAGAGGCGGCCACCCTCGATCAGGTGAGCAAGGGGCGCCTCGACTTCGGCGTTGGACGCAGCGGTTTTCCCAGAGCCTATGAGGGCTATGGCATCCCCTATGCCGAGAGCCGCGAACGCTTTCAGGAAAGCCTCGACATCATCCTTAAAGCCTGGACGCAGGAGCGATTCTCCTATGAGGGGAAATACTACGCCTGCCACGATCTCTGCGTGATCCCCAAACCCTACCAGAAACCGCATCCCCCCGTCCGAGTGGCAGCCACGACGCGGGAGACCTTCCCGCAAGTGGGCGCCATGGGCCATCCGATCTTCATCGGCTTGCGCGGCTTCGATATCACCGAAGCCATGCATCATCTGAGCGTGTATCGCCAGGCTCTGCAAGAGGCCGGCCATCCAGGCAAGGGCGATGTGTTTTTACGCATCCCCGTCTATGTGGCGGAGACGGCGGAGCAGGCACGCTCGGAACCCCAGGCGAGCACCTTACAGTCGTATCGGCGCCTGGCGGAGAACTTCGCGCGCTCGGCTGGAGCCGCCGGGACGACCGTCTCGGAAGAACGGGTCGAGCGAGCCGAACGCCTGGCGACGGCGGGCTATGACGAATTACTGAGAGGCCGGCTGGCCTATGGCACGCCCGAGGCGGTGGCAGAGCGTCTGCGCCAGCTGCAGCAGGCGCTGGGCCTGTCGGGCGTCATCATCGAGCCGAATGTAGGCGGGCTGATCCCGCGCGATCTAGTGCTTCGTTCGATACGGCTCTTCGCGCAGGAGGTCGCCCCAAGAGTGCGGGCGTCAAATAAGGCATAACCACCAAACCGCGACAGAAAAAGGGGGGCAACCATGGGAGAGATTTTAGGGATTGGCGCAACGCACTACCCGCCGGGATTGGTGCCGGATGAGTACAAACCGTGGCCCTTAGCGCGCATGCTGCAATCCGATCCGCGCATTCCCTCCCACCTGAAGGATCCAGCTAACTGGCCCGAACCGATGCGGCGGGAGTGGGGCGATGATGAGGGGATCACAGCTCATAAAGCACACCGGGCGCGAGTGTTTCATGCGTTCCGCAAGATCCGCGAGGCGATCGATGCTTTCAAGCCGGACTTCATCCTGATCTGGGGCGATGACCAATACGAGAACTTCAAGGAAGATGTCATTCCGCCGTTTTGCGTCTTAGCGTATGATAAACTGGAGTTTCAGCCATTCAAGCGGCTGCGGGGCCGCCCCAACATTTGGGGAGAGCCGGAGGACAAGGTCTTCGCCAACCCAGGAGCCCGCGCCGCCGGACGCTATCTGGCCACCAGGCTGCTGGAAGAAGGCATCGATATGGCTTACGCCTACCGTCCTCTCCACGAGGATGGACTGGGCCATGCCTTCGCTTATACCCTATTGTTCCTGGATCTGGATCGGCAGGGGTTCACTTACCCAATCCTCCCGGTGGCGGTGAATTGCTATGGCCGCAACGTCATTCGCAACCGCGGCGGTGCCACCCCCTACACCGACGAATTTGACCCGCCGTCTCCGTCGCCGCGGCGGTGTTTTGATCTCGGGCAGGCCACGGCGCGCATTCTGAAGGAGAGCCCATGGCGTGTGGTACTGATGGCTTCTTCCAGTTGGTCCCACGCCTTCCTGACCGAGAAACACCATTGGCTCTATCCCGATCTGGAAGCGGACCGCGCCCTATTGCAGCACCTGCAATCCGGCGATTATGCGCAATGGCGTGACTTACCCCTGCAGCAGATGGAAGCCGCAGGCCAGCAGGAGGTGTTGAACTGGGTATGCCTTGCCGGCGCCATGGCCGAATTGGACTACAAGATGCAGCTCCTGGACTGGGTCGAAACCTGGATGTTCAACGCCCCGAAGTGTATGGCGATCTTCAAGTAAGTAGGCTGCCACGTCACAGGGGCGAACGTCAAGGTTGCCCCTGTGACACGAGATAAGGCAACGCGGGCGGAAACCTATGCGCGTAGCTCGTATCCCATACCTGCACTGTGATCCCTTCTATTTCGACATGACGCGCCGGGGCCTCGAATTGTACGAAATGGTGCCGAGCGCTGTGGCGGCGGCGGCTGAGCAGGGCGAGATCGACGCCGGACCCATGCCGCTAGTGGACTATTTCCGGCTCGAGGATCGGTTTCAGCCCGTGGGTGGTTTTTGCGTCGCCAGCCTGAAGCGAGCGGCCAGCGTCCTGCTGTTTTCGAGCAAGCCCATCGAAGACTTGCACGGCTCGCACATCGGCGTCAGCGACGAAGCCGCCACCGCTCCGCGGCTCTTGCAAGTCCTGCTGCGCTTGAAGTATGGGCTGCGGGCGGCAGTTTCTAGCGGGCTCGATGCCTCTTCCGACGCGTTTCTCGTCATCGGTAATCAGGGTCTGCGGCGACGCCTGGGTGTCCGAGGCTTTCCTTACATGTACGACCTGGGGGCCGAATGGTATGCGTGGACGGGCCTACCGTTTGTCTTCTCCCGTTGGATGGTGCGGCGGGACGCCGCCCCCAAGGCGAAGGCCCTCCTGCAGGATACGCTATACGTCGGACTCGAAGAGGGTGTGAACGCGCTCTATGCGGTAGCCAAACCGCGAGAGGATTTGCTCATGCTCCCACGTGACATCGTCGCCTATATACAAGGCTTCCGATATTACCTCGGGCTGGCGGAGCACAAGGCCATCGATCGGTTCCGGCAGTATCTCTAGTGCTTTCATCGAGGGCGTGGGTGAAGGAAGCGGGGATCAAAACCCTACCGAGAGGGCTCTAGTGGGGGGTGAGCTATACGGGATGGCCCAAGCGCAGGGCCCGTCCCACCCGTCGATCGCTGTAGGGCTATGGGATCAACGCTCGAGTCGAGCGATACTCCAGCCGGCGCAGAGCGAGGGTGTCAAGAGGGGTGCGAGAAGGTATATGGCTGTCGGAAGCGGTGGCCGTGGTGACCACCGCTCCGTTAAATCCTCCTACACCAGCACCGGATCGCGGGATTTGGTGTAAACCTGAATGCGGCCGCGGGTCGAATCGAGCACCGCGATGCGGTTTTGATCGTCCACCCGGACGGCGCAGGGGTGTGAGAACGACTTCTCGAAGGCTCCGTGATCATGCGCCATCGCTAGAGCTCGCTGGCGGATCATGTCCGGATTGGACAGCAACTTCTCCTTGCCCCACTTCGACAATTGATGGTCACCCGTCAATGCGGCAATGAACCGGCCGTCCGGCGCCAAAATCTGCACGCGATCGTTCTGTCGATCGGCGACATATATCTCGCCATCCTGGTCAACAGCGACGCCGCTCGGGCGGTTGAACTGGCCGATGCCTTTGCCGGACCGCCCAAACGTGGCCAACCACTCCCCATCGGGCGTGAGTTTTTGAATGCGGTCATTCCGCCAGTCAGCCACGTAGACCAGCCCCTCCTGATCCAGGGCGATGCCCCAGGGCAGGTTGAACTGTCCTGGCCCTTTGCCGAAGCCGCCGAACTGTCCCAGATAGCGACCGTCCAAAGTGAACTTCTGTACCCGGTGATTCTTGCTATCCACTAGGAACATCGTCCCGTCTGGACTGATCGCGATGCCGGCTGGCCCTTGTAGCTCGCCGTCGCCCGAGCCCGGCCGACCCCATTTACCGAGGAACTCACCGTCTTTGCTGAAGATGGATACCCGATTCAGCCACTCATCGGTGACATAGACCTTCTCGTCGGCGTCCAAAGCTATGCCGGTTGGCCAAACGAATTCGCCGTCGCCTTCACCGTAGGAGCCAAACTCCCGGATGAATTCCTCGCTGAGCGTGCATACGGTGATCCGGATGCCATCCGGTCGGTTTTCGTAGGACCGGTTTACAACGTAGACCACATCGTTGGCGCCCAGTGCCAAGTCCAGGGGATTCCGGAAGCCAGTGCCGGCAAACTCATTGCGGCCTACAGAGTGACTGTAGGCAAAAGTCCAATCTCTGATGCCGAAAAAGTGCGTGCTCATAGCGCGCCTCCTGTGTATCGACAAGGGTGGGAATCTGTTACCCTCCCCACAAGGGCAGGTGTTTGGCGGCACGCCGCTGATCAGGGTGCCTTTCACCCTCTCCCAGCGGGAGAGGGTGAGGGAAGCCAAACTTGCGAGAGGCTTTTGCGGCTACCCTCACCCTAGCCCGCTCCCAGGGGGAGAGGGCACGAGTAGCCTCCCGCACGAAGCTCCACGAAATGGAGGGATCGCGAGGGAGAATCCTCGCCCGTTCGAGGTGAGGAGCGACGGCCTCCTGCGTATTAGTTCAAGAACCGCACCGGCTCGAACTGACCGCCGATGATGGGGGTTGGGTTCAATCCCAACCAATCATCGAGAATAGCGGCATAGACCGAGCGGAAGTCCATATTATATTTCAGGTTGCCGCCCTCTTCCTGGTCGCTCGGTTTGAGCGAGGGATAGGTGCCATAAATGCCACCCTTGACCTTCTCACCCACCGCGAATGCCACGCCAGCTGCGCCATGGTCCGTTCCCGAGCCGTTGTCTGCGATGCGTCGGCCGAACTCGGAGAACATGAACAACAAGACGTTATCGCTGGCTTTGTGGTCGCGCAGGTCGTCGAAGAAGGTCTTGACGCTACTCGACACGTCCGTCCAGAGCTTCTCGTGCGCCGGTGCCTGGTTGGCATGGGTGTCGAAGCCGTTGTACGGTGAGGTCGTATACAGGATGCGTGTGCCGAAGTTGGCCAGATGCGTCTGGGCGATGTTTTTCATATACTGGCCGACCGTAGTCTTGGGGTAGGTGAACTTCGAGGTGTACTTCCCCGGCGCCGTGGCAAGAATGTCGGCGCCCTTCAAGGCGTCGAGGCCAGTCCGCATGATGTAGTTCAGCGTATAGCCGGTGCCTACCGTCGGGCTGTACATCCGGGCGAAGACGTCCAAGGCCTGGGTGCGCTGATCCTCACCCTCGATGTCCGTCAACAGACCGTAGGTCTCCAGGTCGCCTACCGAGGCCACCGGCACGCCCGCCTTGGCGAGCGCCCGTGGCAACCCACGCCCGAAGTTGACGCCCGTCAGCACGTTCTCCGCCTTAGGGTCGATTTCCTGGATGGCGCGGCCCAGCCAGCCGTCCACGCCGACCTTGTCCGGCTCACAGGTATGCCAGATATCCATCGAGCGGAAGTGAGAATAGCTGGGGTGTGGATAGCCAATGCCCAGGAAGATGGCCAGTTTGCCTTCATCCCAGAAGGCCTTCAAGGGGGCCATCGCCGGATGGAGCGCCAATTCACCATTCAAGGGGATGACCTTGTCCTCCGAAATGCCCAGAGTCGGTCGGTAATCGCGATACAGCCCATTGGTATAGGGGATCACGGTGTTCAAGCCATCGTTACCCCCCGAGAGGGACAGCACGGTGAAGACGTTATTGGTCGAAGCCATGTTGTTGTCCTCCGTTCGCTAAGCTAGCAGAACTGAAACTCGCCCGTCGAAGCCAACATCTGGAACATCTCGCCACACCTGCGGACGAACTCGGCGCGCTCGGCGTCCGTGCCGTGGCGCAGCTCGCCCTGCTGCTTGGCATGTTCAATCAAGGCCTGGCGGGTGCCGCCGGTGACGTTGAGGCAGCCGACCAGGTCGATGCAGCCGTCCACGAACTCCTCGGGGGATAAGCGCTGGCCGCGCGCCATGAGCCGGTCGATCATGGCCCGAACGCCCGGCAAGTCGGTCTGCCCCAGGTATTTGGCGCCAAAGTTGATGCGCTCGACCAAGGTGCCACTGTCGATCCACTCGTGGCCGGTGTGCCAACCCTCCACTGTGGGTGGATTCATCAGATCCATGCCCATGTACTTGGGCTCCTGCGATATTTCGAACAGGCCGGGTTTGATTTCGCCGCGGTGCTCGCCCACCATCCGCATGAGCCCGACGACCATCTCCGCGGGGCTCTTGACCCTGGCGAAGCGGACGGATTCCGACTTGAAGAAATCCGAGGTAAACAAAGTGCGGAGCATGGCCTTGATCTCGTAGCCGGAGTCGAAGTAGGCCTTTTCCAACGCCGCGATCGCTTCTCGATCGCGCGGCGGCGTCATGCGCCAGGACGGCACAGGCACTTCGTCGGCCACGAAGAAGTTATACATGTGCCGGGCGATGAAGCGCGCAGTAGCGGGCTGCTTGCAGATGATCCGAATGATATCCTCGCCATTCCACGGACCGGTCTCGCCAAGGAACGTCTTGTCGCTATCATCATGGTCGGCCGGGTCATAGCGGAATTCCCACGGACTGCGGCCATAGGGGAACGGCGGGTAGGCCGGCGCGACATTCCAACCGGTAAAGGCGCGGGCACAGGCTTTGACATCATCTTCGGTGTAGTTGAAGGCTTCATCCTTGCCGACGCCCATGGAGAACAGCTCCAGCAGCTCGCGTCCGTAATTCTCGTTGATCGCCACCTTATGACTTTCGGTGTTGTCCAAATAGTACATCATGGCCGGGCTCGTCGACAGTTGCAGCAGGAGATTCTGGAAGTTGCCCATGCCATGCTCGCGGAACATGGCGATCATGCGCCCCATCTCCTCGCCGCTGTCGATCTTGCTATGGCCAGCGCAGAAGATCATGTGCCAGAACAGGGTCATCTTCTCCTGGAGTTGGCGGGGGGTATTAATCATCCGGTACACCCACTGTTGGACGTTGGTTTCGATGGCGGCAGAATGGTTATAGGCAGGTTGGTAGCGCAACATGAGGTCTTCGTCGATGTCCGGCTGCGATTCGGGGTTGAGCAATTCCTCCACTGTCGCGTCATAGCCCTGCGCCGCCTTGGCCTCGATTTCCTCGCGGCTGGCCCCAAATCCTGCCCGGCGTAACAGATGAGCCATCAGAGCGATGTTCTGGTCAGTCATATGCCTCTCCTTCCCCTGTGTATGGGCGTCATGCCCAGGCCTGCCTCAGACGGCCCGCCTTGCCAACCTTACAAGCCACCCTGGAGATGACGACATCTACGACCCCAACCGGCTAGCGGTTGGGGGCTTTGCTGCGGCGATCGATCCACGCCGCCGATGAGCAGCGAAGGTTGCTGTCAGCGCACACTCCCGTGAACATAGATGGATGTGCGAGGGGAAACGGCGACCGCGAGAACGCTACGAGGGCGGTCACGTCAAAGCAGGCCCTTTCCTCTTCCTGCCAAATCGTCGTGCCCAATGCGGCCATGGCGCGCATAGCCTCATGCCTCGCTGCTCTCAGGGTCGGGGTTCCTGGAGGTCGTGCGAATGATTCCTATTCCAAGCCAAGAATAATCGCCTTCGATCTAGGCTGTCAACAATTATCTCAAGACCCCTTGAATATGGGCTGTGGAACGCTTTCTGGCGTTCTCCCCCACCAAAGTTGGAAGATGGACCGATGCTGAGGCAGGCGCAGAAATGATCTTATGCTTCCCAGGTGAACACGGGAAAAGCGAGGACAGTGTGAAAGCCCAGCGCTCGGTATAACCGCAGGGCCCGATCGTTGGCCTGGTAGACGATCAACGAGAGCGTATCGAAGCGGCCCTCGACCAGACAGGCCATACTATAGGTGAGGAGGGAGCGGCCAATGCCTTGGCGCTGATAGGTCGGCAGTACCGCCACCTGGGCCACGTGCGCCTGGCCGGACGCCACCTCCGTAGTCACGATAAAACCAACGCCGCGGCTCCGGTGATAGGCCAGCACCGATGCTTCGGCGACGAGATTGCCGCAGCTTCCCTGGTGGAGAATATCGTCGAGTACGGCGCGACAGCCATGCTCCGTGCGATAGCGCTGGTGGGCCTGCGCATCGATCCCGCCAGCATATGCCGCCCGCATGATTTGAGCTATCTCAGCGATAGAGGTTTCCCGCCAGGGCCTGAGCTGCACCCCTGCCGGCGGCGGCTCGAGCGCTGGCACAGCATGAAGCGCCACCCTAAGGAACTCGCGCCAATAGGTGCGGAAACCCTGGCGCTCGAAAGCGGGGGCGAGCCATGGATAGTCAATGGAGACGAATGCCGCCTCGATACGTCGTACGCCTTTACGGCGCACCGTGTCGACGGTCTCCCGCAGCAGCGCCTCCCCGGCAGCAATGGTACCCCACACCGGCGACAAAACGAGGCCGCCAACCACTCCCAGCTGCCCGGTGACGGCGTAATACGTAAACCCCACCGCCCGCCCTCCGATCCGCACCACCTTGCCGGCGATGCCTCCCCGTTCCAAAGTACGCCGGAAGGCGGCGGCGATGGCCGATATATCCCACAGCAGGCGATCGCGCCAGGCCCCTACTTCGTGCTGCCAGAGCTCCTCCAGTTCGGTGGCCTGAACCGTGTGGAGGTCGACGACTTCGAGGTCAGAATGTGTCTGCTCAGCGGTCGGACGAGCCACCAGACCCCCTATGAGATCCCACCCCACAATGGCGACCACTCTTAGGGTTTCAACCCTTTGCCTGGCCTTTAGAAAAGTTTTCCGAAGAAAAGATGGCGATCTAGGAACAGCCAGGGCATTCTCGGGCCCTCCATGCGCCTCACCCACCCTATCCCGGAGGAATTATCCCTCCTGCACATGCCGCGCCGTCATGATTGGCAAGACGTGTTCGCCCCTTTCTCCCCTGAATCCCCCCCCACCAGGGGCTTACAGGAGGAGGTAAATTACCCCTCCCTCTTGACGAAGGGTACGGGTGGGGGGAAGCGACGACCATGCCCCCTATCCCAACCTTGCCCCGCGCCATGGGGAAGGAGGACTAAAGGTGCCCTGACCCCCTAAGTCAGCCCACCAGCGGAGAGGAGAAGTGGTGAAATTCAGCCCGGAGGGAGAGAGAGCGGATAGGGTATCGGTTGGCGTCAGCACACCTCTAGGATCGCTTTCAGGTGGCGGGCACTGCTGTGCGGCGCCGATAGGACGGGCACCGAGGCAACGCCTTGCAAGTGCGACAGCGCTGAAGCCATGGAAAACTGCGTCAGCAGCACAGCGTCCACATGCAGCGCCAGCTTCTCGACCTCTTCCGCGAGCCGGCGACAGAACGCCGCCTCCCCGTCGCGCCGCTTCACGCTCATGAGGTCCTCGGCCAAACGCGGATAAGCCTCCACGGCTACACCCTGCTCCTGCGCCGCCTGCCGTAAGAAACCTTCGGCATCCCGCAACGTGGCCGGGACGGCCGCGATCAAACCGATACGACGCCCCATTTGCACGGCGTCTGCCATCACCGGGCCATAAGAAGATACCACCGGCACGTCGACCACTGTACGCACTGTTTCCACCATCGGCGTGTAGACCGAACAGGCCAGCCCGATGGCTCGTGCGCCTTGATCAGCGCTGTAACAGATCAACTGGGTCATGCGACGGCGGAGCTGCGGCGTTAGCTGATCGCCGAAGTCGAGAAATAGCCCTTCATCCAGGAGATTGACGAGCTCGGCTTCCGGAAACACCTCTTGAAATGCCAGCTTAGTCGGCGACATCGATTCCGCTATCGCATGAATCATCACCACACGCATCTCCATCTCCCCTCACGACCACCATTGATATTTGCTTAATGTTTGTGAATCGGGCCAATCTCGTCTTCTCTGGCAGCAGACTCCTAGCCGCGTCGATGCATACCGGAACCGGTTAAGTAGTCGTAGAGATTGGCGACGTTCATGCGCATGACCCTAGGCGCCTGCCCTTCCAAGCCGACATCCATCGGATAGCGCTCGGTCATCGCGGTCAGTTTCTCGATGGCCTCGTCCTTTGTCATGCCTTGATCGATGGCCTTCTGTACATAGGCCTTCCATTCCAGGATGTATTCGCCTTGTTCATCCAGGTAGCTCTTATCGCACACCGCACCATGGCCCGGAACGAAGATGTCCTCATCCAGACGGCGCAGTCCCTCCAAAGCCTCCAGCCACTGATCAGGGTTCGCCTCCTGGATGAACGTCTGGACCTTGTAAAAGATATTGTCGCTGGTGAACACCACGCCCTCCTCCTTGATGAGGATGGCCGCCTGGTAGAGGGTGTGCCCGGGCATATGAATCATCTGGAAGGTATGGTCGCCCACATGCAACGTCATGCCGTGTTGAAACGTCATGACCGGGACGTTCGGGGCATAGTTCTCCAGCAGTTTCGGCTCTTCTGGGCCGAATGACGCCACCCGTGCCACATGCTGCGGCATGTCAGTATTGAGAATACGCGTCCGCACCCCCTCGTGGGCGATGACCGGGACATCGAAGAAGGCGTTCCCTGTCCAATGATCGCCATGCGGTTCGGTATTGATGATATACCGCAAGCGGCCATGCCTGGCGATCTCGGCTTTCAGCTTCATCGCATCGCTCGGCTTATGGGGACTGTCGATCATAACAACGCCATCGGAGGTTGTGACGAATCCGAAGTTACAGCCTTTGACTCGAGTTTCGATGAAGACGTTGCTGGTGAGCTGTTGCATAGGACACCCCCCTCTATCGTGAACCGCGACGATGATTGCGGCGCACTATAGAAATTCCCGCCGGTCTTGTCAATCGGCAGCATCGAGGTCGGGCCTAAAGCTCTAGGGGAGCGGGTTCGCGTTCTGCATACGAGAAGCGGCCTTGAGATGGCCATGCGAAGCGATAACGCGGCATGAACGACGTTGCTCTCAAATGGAGAATGCGCCGCCTTGCCATCTCTCATTCTGAGAGCATATGGGTGGGGGAGAACAGGACGTCGGATGCAGGACAAGAAATACTTGCGCCTGGAATCGGAAGGGGAGCGCATCATGAGAAGGCGCAAGAAGGGCCTGGGTGGCCCTGCCGGCGGCTCTTTTTGTATCGGTCTGCCCTCGCCATGAAGGGGTGCCACGCTGCCGCTTACCACGCTTCGCTGCAGCCTCGGCCCCTGTGACGCACCCCCTCAGGCGAGGGCACTCTGTCCTGGATCAGCCGTTACACGGATCGGCCTTCGAGGAACGCTCGGAGCATCCACACCATTTTTTCGTGGTGCTCCATGAGCCCGATCAAGAAGTCGTTGGTGCCCATGTCATGGTACTCGTCCGCACAGGTATCCGCATCCTCGCGGAGCTCCCTGATGACGATCTCATGGTCAGCCACCAAGTTGGCTATCATGTCGCGGGCCTCTGGATAATGCCCAGGGTGCTCTTTGAGGCGGGTGTGCTGCGTAAATTCGGCCAGCGTACCGACGGCGGGCTCCCCGAGGTGCCGAATGCGCTCGGCTACATTGTCGACGATCTTGTTCAGCTCTTGATACTGCTCCTCGAAGAACTCGTGCAGCTCATGGAACTGCGGTCCCACGACGTTCCAATGGTAATCGCGCGTTTTGGTATAAAGGACATATTCATCGGCTAGGAGCACCGTGAGAAGGTGGACGACGCCCTGACGTTGTTGGTCTGTGAGGCCGATATTGGGTTGCATGACATATCCTCCCTGTGGTGATGGAGCGTTGGCTCATTTCACAGAAGATGCCGAGGGTGGCACAGAGTGACCCCAATACCACGACCCGACGGGAAAGTTGACCCGTCCTTGAGCTTGGGGCATCCAGGCGCGCCAATGTCCGTTTGGATGGCCACGCAAAGCCGCATCGGCTGGGTCCTCACGGTCTCATCGGGGGTCGGAGCGTACACGCCTGATGTTTCCGAGAGGGCAATAGGAAGCCCACAGCCCTCTGTAGAGAAACGTATAGCAACCCGTATGCCGTGGCAGGAACAGAGGCGATCGGACAACATGCGGGTTGGGCTCCACCAGCTACCAACGCTCTGTGCTTGGGATTACCCCGCCGTGGGGCGGCATCCTCGACGTCCCATTCCCGATGCCTCATAGGCGGCTCGTGACGGCGTGCAACACTGCATGGCAATGAGGCCTGCTCGCATCTTTTTCAGATTGAGAAAGCCTTATTTAGAAACTCTTACCATTTCAGGCGGGGCAGATTAAGGATGATCGGACGGCGGCGTTCGAGGCCATCAACCCTTCGGATCCTCGGATGGAACCTGCGGAACTGTCGTTGCGATCACCAGCCTGAAGCATGTATCTTTGGACTATTTGCGCGTCCACCGCCTACAAAATACCGCCCCCTAAAGCCAGTCTGATAATCGCCAGCGCGAGGACCACCAGATTGATGTTCCGTCCGCTGGTTTTCTGGCTCAGCAACCCCACGACCAACCCCACCACCGCCCCAGGAATCGCGAACCAGTTCAACCACCCGAGCAGTGGGATAAAGCCGACCATGGCGATGATCAAGGCCATAAGGCCGATGATCACGGAAATCATGTTCATATCAACCTCCCCTGCAAGCCATCGAGACGGATTCGCTTCAGCGAGATGATCGGTATCGGGCCACTGCCGTCCTAGGCGCAGAGGGGTGCCAGGACGGAGACAACGGAAGGGGCACTCCACACCGGACAGTGTTGAGGGAGCGCTCCAAGCGGTACCATAGAGCTATCAAGGACACCTAGCCGAGAGTTGAGGAATGACCCTCGGCATGCCATCCTCAGCCTTCGTCCTTTCGGTGCGCTGCAGGGGAGTAGAGCGATACCGCGGTATCATGAGCGATGATGACGCACGCACGCTCCATGCGCATCCACCTCTCCGCGCTCCACCTAGGATTGTGGGCTGCGCTGTCCTCTGCGAGCTTCCACACGGTCGATGAAGTCGAGCAACGCCGCGGCATAGACTGTCGCCTTCATAGCGTAGCGTGTCGTGGCAGTAATCCCTGGGAAGGTATGGTCGTGCTGCCCGATGACATCCCACTCTTCCGGTGACCAGACGGAGGGGCGTAGCTCTGCCTGAGGGACCAAGCGGTGCACGGCCTCTGCCGCCGAGACGTGATGTACCTCATCCGGCGTGTTACCGGCGAACGCCAACACGGGGCAGGTGATGCTTTTGAGCTCGGCCTCGGTGAGATCTGTGACCGGATTGAGGGCGGCGAAGGCGGCGGCCCAGCGCCGCATCACCGCGCAAAATTGCTGCACGTCCATGGACAACAAACGCTGGCGATTCGCCGGGTTATCGTGGATGCGCTGGGCGAAGAACTCCGTCGCCGCGACAGTCGCCATGCCACCGCGCTCCGCCGCCTCGATGTATTGCCCATAGTAGCCATGGGCCATCAGCTCTCCACTGCGCGGGCCGCCGCTGACCTCCCAGATGAACACGCCGTTGACTACTTCCGGATGCCGCACCGCCAGGGTCAACGAGGTGCGGGACCCTGCAGAGCCGCCAGCGGCATACGCCGGGGCGGCACCAAGCCGCACCAACAGACTTGCCATTTCCTCAGCCCAGAGGTGCTGTTCCGAGAGATCGCCGGCGATGGCCACGTGTGAGCGCCCGCAGTTGCGGCGATCGTGCAGGATCACCCGGCAATGCGATGACAGCAGCGCGGCGAGAGGCCGCAAGCCGTTGCAATCCACCCGGCCGCCAGGGGTCAGGATCACCGTCGGACCTTGTCCATACTCCTCGTAGTAGAGATTCACACCGTTGACGTCGACGTAGGGCATGGTCGCTCCCTTAGACTGCCGAGATGGCTGGTCCTCCTCAGGCTAGTGTGCGCCTAACGCTTTGCACAGCATTGGCCCGCGCTGATATCTGCGCTCCGCTAGCCACTCGGCCGACCATATTAATAGGCCGCTCCTGGACGATATTGGGTGGGATGATATTATTCGCTATTCGACCATCGCAAAGAACCGCGCGGGCGCGCCCTCCGTCCCGGCAATCTTGTAGAACGGGGCATAGAAGGGCACCCGCCGCCCTAACGGCAGAGCGCCGAGGTTGGTGAGCCCTTCCATAATGACGACGCCAGCGCCGAGGATCACCCGGTGCATGGCAAAGTCCTCCGAGGTAAAGTCCGGCAGCCGCGCACAGTATTCCTCGAAGAAGTCAAAGCCGATCGACTTCGGCCCCTTCGCCACCAACCATTCCGCCGACTCCGGCGGAAAGAACGGCGACTGAGTAAAGTACCCCGGCCAGGTGCCATACATTTTGTCGGTCCAGTCCGTGCGCAGGAGGACGATGTCGCCCGACCGCACCTGATCGGCACCGCCACGCAGGAGGTCGTCGATGGTGATGCCATGGTTGACGTCGGCGAACGACAGGTCGATGACCAGAGCCTCGCCCATGACCTGCTCCAAACGAATTTCCGCCGTGGTGATGCCGTCCCTGAATACGTGCAGCGGGGAATCGATGTGCGCCCCGGTATGGAGGCTTTGCTGCACACTGGTCACCTGCCAGAATCCGGGTCCTCGGCGGTGCGGGGTTAACTCGACGCGCATATTCGTCGACGGCGGGCTCATGGTATGGGCGTCAACGGTCACAGACAGATCAACGTAGCGTGGCATTGGGGTCTCCTCCATAGCCTGCGCATGTCAGGCCGGCCATGCCTTCGAGCTGCGTGATGACAACGGCCAGATCCTGCGCCCCGGCGCCAGCTTCAGCCGCCGCGGCATCGAGTTGCCGCGCCGTACCGGTCAACGGTCATGGGACGCTCAGCCGCCTCCCCTCCCCCAGCATCAGCCAGAGATCCTTGAAGAACACCTCGAGTTTCATCTGCGGTGGAAAGCTGCCGCCCACCATCAGCGTCCCCCGCACGTCGACCATGCGCTAGCCGGCCGCCGAATGCTGCTTAGCAGCGAGTATGCTAGCAGGGTCGAGCCCCCTTTGGCGGCTCACACCAGTGCCTCTGCCAGGGCTGCGGTGTTGAGGGTCACCAGCAGATTGGCGACGAGTTGGTCGTGGCGCACCCGCATGAACTAGTTCTGTCAGCCCTACGAGGCTGAGCGTATCCCCAGGGCGGCCTCGACCTCGGGCGTCTGACGCCAACGCATCCCGCCAGGGTGGCTTGGCACCTCCACCCTGTTGCCATCGGCATCGACCATTCCCAGTGGGTGGTAGACCAACTCGATGAGATTGCCATCGGGGTCGCGGATGTATGTCGAATGCTCCCCGGTGTCGTCGCGCTTATTCCAGCGGCGACCACCCTCCCCGCCGGTGGCGGCGGCTTGGCTGCTGGGGAAGTAAGGGATGCCCAAGGCATCGAGATGGGCCAACATCTCATCCCAATTTTCCACCTCTAAGGCGAAGTGAGCCCTGGCAGGGATCATGGGCTTGTCGGTCTCGGTAAAATGCATTTCCGCCATCCCGATGTGTAACTGAAGCTGACGCGCGTTGCGCTCCGGCCCCCGATCGCGGAACCTGGCACCCAGCACCTTCTCGTACCATTCCCGCGTGCGCTGCCGATCGGTGATCTGCACATTGACATGTTGGACCATCGTGACCCTAGGCATCCCCATAACCTCGCTCTCAGCGCGTCAAGGCCCTTTTCACGGACAGAGGCAGCCGTGCCCGTTGCTGCGCTATAGCCTCTCTCATTAGCCGCCGCCATTGTACCACAACCGACCCAGCCGTGTGCTGCTTTGCGGCGACCCAGCGCTCGCCTTAGCCACCATACTTCCTCCAGGATCAGACGCAGGTCTTGACAAAACAGCTTGGGTCTCATCGCGGATGCAAATGGACGCCTGCCATCAGCGAGCCCCGGGCCTCGAGCAGGCGAGAACCGGCCGTCGAGCCTTGCAGAGCTGCATTCACCATCCGAGGCTCCAGGTCCGCTTTGCCGCCCAACACCTGCGGCTTTGGCCAGGATGCATGACTACGACGGCAAGGCTGTATAGCATGACATCATGTCTGCCGCTCGTGGGCATCGGTGCCATGGGGGGTTATACTTGAGCACAGCATTGGCCATGCCCCTGCCTCCTCTGCTGCGTTTGCCGCTTGGCTGGCGGCTAATCCCTGCCGTGCCAGTCGGGCAGCACCTGCTCCAGCGTCGCTTCAGCCCAGGAAGGCCTCACAGGTCCAACGCCACCATGGGCAACTCACCGCCGATATCGTATAATGGGCATGCGGCAGTCTGGGCACCAGCAGTCTTCGATGCCGAGACGGGTCCCGACCATTGGGGATCTGTCGGAAGACATGAGCATAATGGGAGGATCGCCAGCCGGTCTGACGCTGGCCAGGGATGAAGGGCATCACTGGGCTACCGCAGAGCATAAACACCGATCGCACAGTGAGGCCCGCGCGCTAGCGCACATGGTGTCTCACCTGGCGGGCCCCGGTGAAACTGAGGATAGCTTCCATAGCCCAGGGTCGCAAAGTCCGCCCGCGGTTTGACCGATTCTCACCACAATCATTTGGGACCACAGAGCCTCATGCCCAAGCCGGCGGGGAAGCGCCTTGGGCTCGCAGCTGGCGATGCGTTGGGCATCGCCCAGGGGAGGGCAACATGAGCGAGGATTTTCTAGGCGATCGCCGTAGAGCGTTAGAGGAAGAATTCTTCGCTAAGCAGAATCGGCAGCTCTTGCAGCAACTTCGCGAGACGACGACGGCCCAGTCGAAAAAAGAGGCCCTCGCAACGGCATCGGGCATCACCGATGCCGCCGTGCTTGAGCAACTGGTAGCCATGGACTTGAGCAGCGAGACATTGGCCGCCTTGTCCCTCGTCCCACTCGTCGAAGTGGCTTGGGCGGATGGTAGGCTCGATGCCAAGGAGCGCAGCGCCATTCTTGCGGCAGCGGAACAGTCAGGGCTCAGTAAAGGCAGCGCTAGCTACCGATTGCTCGAGGAGTGGCTCGGGGAACAGCCGTCCCCGCAGTTGCTGGTCGCCTGGAAAGCCTACGTCGCTGCGCTCTCAGGGACGCTGGACGCTCAAGCCAGACAAGCATTAAAGCAGGATCTCCTGGGACGTGCCCGTGCGGTCGCCGAAGCCGCTGGTGGATTTCTCGGCCTTGGGAAGAGGGTCTCGAGGGCAGAGCAAGCGGTACTGACGGAGTTGGAGCAGGCCTTTACTTGAGAGGAGCCTTTCGCGGATGAGCCAATGTCGTACAGCCCCGCCTTCTGGATGAAGCAGGATTCATCCAGTCGGATCTCTGCAGGCTAAGGCCATCGGCCCCGCGGCAGGCGCTGGTAAGTTACGGCCGCGCCCAGGACCACGGTACGTATTAGCCCGCCCGGGCGCGGCCAAGGGCGTGAATGGCGGTGTGGGCGCTAAATGGTGCGCGCCGCCATCTGGTAGTTCTTCAGTTTGTTGTAGATCTGCAGCCGGTTGCGCTGCGTGTCAGATACGATCAGCCGATGATACTTCGCATCGAAGACCACGGCTGTGGGGAAGGAAAACCGCCATTCGCGCTCCAGGCTGCGCACTTCGCGCCGTCGTTTCATGGCGTCCGGGCTGGCCTCCAAGGTCATCTTGGCCCACTTGGAGAGTTCCTGCGCATCGCCCTGCAGGCTGGTGACGATCTTGCCCTCAGGGCCGAAGACCTGCACCCGATGGTTAGCCCAGTCGCAGATATATACATCGCCATCGGGGTCGACGGCCACATCGGAAGGACGGTTCAATTGGCCCTTTCGAGTGCCGTAGCTCCCGAACTGGGCTAAGAACTTGCCGTCGGCGGTGATCTTTTGCACGCGGTTGTTTTTATGATCGGCGACGTAGACATTGCCCTGCTGGTCTAACGTGATGCCCCAGGGGGCGTTAAACTGGCCTTCAGCGCTGCCGAAACTGCCCCACGTGCTGAGGAACTTGCCATCCTTGGTGAACTTCTGCACACGATGGTTGCGGCTGTCGACGATGTACAGGATGTCTTGCGCGTCGATGGCGATCCCCGAAGGGCCATTGAGCTCTCCCTCATCGTTCCCAGCCGTCCCCCACATGTGCAGGAACTTGCCATCTTTATCGAAGATGGAAATGCGGTTGAGCCACTCGTCGGTGACGTAGAGGTTTTCCTGGCTATCGAGCGCAATCCCAGCGGGCCATATCAGCTCACCAGGGCCATCCCCGGGCCTCGAGATGTCGGCGATGAATTCCTCATCGCCCGGCACGGGTCCGATGGTGAATTTCCCGATGCGCGTACCCAATTGCGTCTTGGTATAGGGTACGTTTTGGACCTGTTCCCATCCCCGGTTGACGGCATACAGGGTATCGCCCTGACCTAAGGCCAAGGCGACCGCCATGCGAAACCCCTGGCCTGAGAGAGCCCCACGGCCCACTGCATGACTGAAGTCGAAGACGCGGCCGGCTGCTACTGTCGTAAGCATCGCTCCCTCCTTTATCGTGACGGTGCATCGGCTAACGCTGTCGCGTCAGAGGCCAGAAGCGGAACAGCCAATCCTGCTTGTGCCAGTCTCTGGCTTTGACCAGACGCCCCACTGTCAGCCTGACGCGAACCCTCCCCGCCCAAGCGCTGACAGGGGTAAGTATCGGATCTTGGTATCCTTCCCCCTGGCTGGAAGGTGCAGATGGGGGGCTGCGCCTCGTTCTCACCCCCACCCTCGCCCTCCCCCATCAAGGGGGAGGGGAACTCTTGGAGGTTCGATGAGCGCCTTACCTACCCTTGTGAGTCGCCCAAAGGCAGGGTCGGTGGAAGGCCCGCAACCTTACAGAAACCGTGGTTTCTCGAACGAGCCTTTGACGATGGGCTTGGCGTCGACGTGCAACCAGTCCTCCAGAATGGTGGCGTACACGCCGCGAAAGTCGATCGTCGGAGCGAGGTCGCCCTGCGTCAGATCCTCCGCTTTCCGGGATGGATACTCGCTGTACTGACCACCCTTCACCATGTCACCGAGGACAAAGGCCGCGCCACCGGCCCCGTGGTCGGTGCCCGAGCCATTGTCCCGCACACGCCGACCGAATTCGGTGAACAGGAACAGGAGCACATTATCGGCCGCATTATGTTCCCTGAGGTCGGCGAAGAAGGCTTCAATGGCTTGGGACACGTCATTCCACAAGGTCGCATGCACCGGCAGCTGATTGGCGTGCGTATCGAAGCCGAGGTGGTCGCAGTAGAAGATGCGGCTACCCAGGTCGGCCAGGTGCACCTGGGCGATGCCTTTCAGCTTTTTGGCGATGGAGGTCTCGGGGTATTTCACTGTAGAGGCGTACTTTTGGGGAGCGACTTTCAAGATGTCGGCCCCCTGCATCGCTTCCAGCCCCGTGGCCCCCAGGTACTTCATGACCTCATCGTTGCCGATCAGCGGCGAGTAGGTCTGCGCGAACCGTTCCAGGATGCGCGCACGCTGCGGCTCCGGGGCGATACCGGTGAGCAGGCCGTAGGTCTCGAGGTCGTCCACGCAGGCCACCGGCACGCCGGGCACCGAAAGGGCGCGGAACATGCATGGGCCGAAGCTGACGGCGGTGACGATGTTCTCTTTGAGAGGGTCCAGCTCGCGGGTGGCGAGCCCCAGCCAGCCTTCTGTGCCCGTCTTATCGGGTTCACAGGTGTGCCAGATGTCCATGGAGCGGAAGTGCGATCGCACTGAGTTCGGATAGCCCACCCCGTGGATGATCGCCATCTTCCCCTGCTTGTACATCTCATGGAGGGGGCGCATGCTGGGATGCAGACCCACCTCGTCGTCCAGGGGGAGGATCTGGTCTTCAGGGATGGAGACGCGTGGGCGATAATCCCGGTACAATGGATCGTTGTAGGGAATCACCGTGTTCATGTAGTCGTTCCCGCCCGACAGCTGCAACACGACTAATACAGGAGCTTTTGCCGTGGTGGTCATCGCATTCTCCTTGTATGGTTCCAGCGTTAGCAATATTGGAATTCACGTAGGGATGCGATCAGTTGCAACATCTCCCCGACTCGCTTGCTGGAGGTGCTGACATCTTGCGGCGTGCCCCAGCTCAGGGTACCGCCCTCGCTGGCGTGCTCGACCAAGCGCTGGCGCACCTCCGGCTGCACTGGCAACGGGCCGATGAGGTCTAGACAGCTGTCCACGAACGCCTCAGGTGAGAGGTCGCCCTGCGCCTTGATGCGATTCAGGATCGCCTGAATGCCGGGGCGGCTGAGGTCACCCAGCATACTGGCGGCGAAGTTGACCCGCTTCATGAGGGTACCACTGTTGATCCACTCCGCACCCGTGTGCCAGCCTTCCACGCTGGGCGGGTTCAGCAGTTCCTGACCCATGTAGGTCGGATGCTTGGCCAAGTTGCCGATTCCCGGTCCGGGGAACTCGAACCCTCCGACCAGCCGCATGATCCCGACGACCATCTCGGCCGGGCTCTTGATCCTCGCAAAGCGGGCGTTCTTGAAAAAGTCGGAGTTGAACAGCACCCGCAACGTCGAGCGCATGTCGTAATACGAGTCCTTAAAGGCTGTGGCCAACGTCTCGATGGCCTGGGGATCGCGGGGTGGCGTGGTTTGCCAAGCCGGCACCTGCGGCTCATCGGCGACGAAGAAGTTGTACAAATGGCGGGCGATAAAGCGGTGACACGCCGGCTGCTGCACGATGATGTCGATGATGTCCTCGCCGTTGAAGTTGCCCGTATGGCCGAGGAAGGTCTTTTCGCCATCGTCGTGATCTTCCTCGAGGTACTCGAACTCCCAATCCCATCGGTTATAGTAGCCTCGAGGCGGCGTGAGAGCGATCGTCCAGCCGGTAAAGGCTCGGGACGCCTCCCGTACGTCTGTCTCTGTATAGTTGCCCACACCCATGCTGAACAATTCTAGCAGTTCGCGACCCCAGTTTTCGTTGACCGCATGGGCGTGGTTGTCGCAGTTATCCAGCCAATAGATCATCGCCGGGTTCTTGGCCAGCGCGATCAACAGCTCGCGGTAGTCGCCCATCCCTTTCTCGCGGAACATATCGACTTGGCTGATGAGCTCGTGCCAGTTGTCGATCTTCGACTGGCCGGTGGCGAACACATGGTGCCAGAAGAGCACCATCTTCTCCTCCAGGGGCCGTTTGGTGTTCAGCATGGTATGAAACCATGCGGCCATCCCCATGCCAGGAGAGGTGATGGGCTTCCAAAAGCCGGGATGGTAGCGCAAGAACTCGAGCCGATCGACGGGCTCGGCGTCCGGGTTCAACAGCTCCTCGACCGTCGCCTCATAACCTTTGGCCGCCCGGGCCTCCAACTCTTCGCGGCTCGCACCGAAGCCGGCGCGGCGCATTAAATGCGCCATCAACGCAATATCCTCTCTGGCCATGACGTCACCTCCTGAGCGAAGATGTTCGATGCCACGAGATTCTTCCGACCCGCTTTCTCAGACCGCCTGCCACGTTCGATACGCGTGGGACACTAGTGGGGTCGTATTGTCTTATGTGTTAACTGTCGTGTCAACACCTAAATGGGCTTTTCCTATGTCTTTGTATCTCTTAACTTCTTGGGGGATAACTTCCAAACGAAACTCGTTGTGAACGCGACCAAGGTGTCGCATTGCCTTCGGCATTGCAGCCGAGGCGCGGCGGTCAGCGCTTTCTCCAGGCCGGGCTGGGGCCGTCGAGCCCAGGATCGAGGTTTTATGCACGCGGTGTCCGCATTTCACGCACGGGCGATCTCGGCGTACGAGGGTGTTGGCATGCCGGCCTTCCAGGTCGGATCGCGCAGTTCGAGCATGTTGCCACTGGGGTCGAGGAAGTACAGCTCGCGGCCGGGAAAGAAGCCCTGCTCGCGATAGATGAGCTCGACGACACGGATGCCTTGCGCCTGGAAGAGCTTGCAGGCTTTGTCGAAGACTTCCGGGCTAACGGTAAAGGAATGGTGCACGCGGCCATCCTGTTCCGGTGCTCGCAGCAGCGGCTCTTGGCGCTGGCACAGCAGGATCGAATGCCCGGCGATGGTGAAGCAAGCCATCTTGGTACTGCCCAAGCGGCCCTGATATTCCAAGCCAAGGACGTCCCGATAAAATTTTTCCGCCTCTTCGAGATTGTTGACCGCGATTGACCAATGCGTCACGCCATCGAGCTTTAACAGGCCCATAGCAACCTCCTTTTCTTTCAGCTCAGCTGCTATCCTTGGTCGAGCCCTTCTGGCCTGAGGACCAGACGTTTGGCAGTGCCTTCTCTCCACCAAGGCTTCGAAGGAGGGCCCTGTCATTCCCTGGCCACAGGAAATGTGCACGTCCGCCACGGAGGCGGATGATGGAACTTCAGGTGGGGGGCTACCTTCTGTCGATCGCCTGGTAGGCGCCCAGTTGGCCCTCGGGAGATGCTTCAGCGCCACGCTTGGCTGAGGAGGATGAAGCCCGCAAGCGCGAGCACCCCGCCTGCCACACGCCCCACTACCTCGCCATGGGGGAATACCTTCTCGATCAGCACAAAAGCAGCAATGGCGGCGATCCACAAGAGGTTCATGACGCCAGCGACAAAGAGCAGTGCCATGAGCACCCAGCAACAACCAACACAGTCAACTCCATGCCGCAACCCCATGCGCAGAGCCCCCCAGCTGCCATCGCGCCATTCGGTCATGAAAAACCCCAATGGGGAGCGGCAACGTGTCAGGCAGGTATACTTGAGTGGCGTCCACTGGAAGATTCCCGCCGCGATCAGAAGGACTCCACCGAAGACTGGGCTCGTACTGACCATCTTCGGGGAAAGCAGCGCAGCGGTGTGCAGTCCCCATTGCGCCAGGGTTGCCACCGCGCTGAAGCCCATCCACACGAGTAAATACCCCAGCAAGAACGTGCCGGTGGAGACAAATGTCTCTTCTTTCTCGCGGCGCCGACGGTTCACGGCGGCATATGTCAGGATCATGGGGCTGGCCGAGGGAACCATCATGGCGATCATCATGACGCTCCACATGGCGAACATCAGGACGAAATCCACGGCTCCCCAGGCTTGTAGGTGGGGCATCGCCATCTCCATGCGTGGCATCTCCCAGGCCAAGTAAACCAGGTACGTCCAGGCCAGCATAGAGATCGCCACCAGGCCAGCTAAGACAAGCGCGCGGTCACGCTTCAAGACCGCCTCCAGAGATGAACTATCGGCCATCGCCTTTCTCCTCAGCCAACCAACGGCGTCGCCTTTCGGCTCCCCACCCACATGCCCGAGCCGTCACGGAGTCACGCGCGCTGCCGCCTACGGCATGATCGGTCGGGTTAGTTCCCGTACTTGACCTGCGTTACGAAGCCAGCCTTCCCCGGCCAAGAGAAACTCAACCCTCCCACAGAGGCCTGGCACTCTTTCGCAGACACACACTCCGCCTGCTCAAAGACGAATCCGGTCTCTCTCACGATACGAATGCCTTCAGGATCCCCCGTGACCGGATTCTTGATCGGTTCAAAAGCCATAGCGACCGCTTCGCCCATCTTGGCGCGGCTATACTTGCCCTGCAGGTCGAAGTGGAATGGCACGTACTGCGGCTCCAATACCTGTGACAGGGTCGTGGCAAGGATCTCAAACGGCATGCCACCGGCCTGGCCACTCGCAATTTGCAGTAGTGCCTCTCGCTGCGACCTATTGGCGCGGTCATCGAAGAAGAGGGCCGCCGTCCCATTCCCCTGGTGCAGGGGCCCCGGCCAGCGCGCCGCAAACCCAAAGCCAAGGCCATCCAGAGAAACACCGCCATAATGGCCACGGGTAATCTGCCACGCTCCCACCCCTTCGCAATAGCCCCGTGTCGGTGGGGCATCAAACTCACAAGGGCAGCCATAATCACAGCTGCACGCCTGGAAATAATTCGCCTCGATCGCCCATTGCACTCGTGTCGCTGGGTTCATCTGTCCCTCCTTCTTAACTCCCAACAATCGCATCCGACTCGGATGCCAGGATACACGGTATAAGATGAATGGAGCTGCGGGCCACATGCCCCGCGGTGAAATATCCCTCCTCCAGGCGATGCATCGCCCCCAGGCCTGCCTCGTATCTGGAGAAATGTTTACCAAGGATTCGGCCTGGGGGATGCATCAGCAGTTGGGCTTCACCGGGTAGCGAAATCGGACTGGTAGGACAGCCAGTATTAGGACATTCAGAGGCCGAGAATTGGGGCGGTTTTCCGCGCTGCATTGAGGTCCTCCCTATCTGTAGCAGCGGCTGAAGTCGCTACTGTAAGCTGCACAGGTTTGGGGAAGTTAGCAACGTCGTACAGCACAGAGGAGATGCCAACGATAGCCGAAAGATTTCCGCCCCACATTGGCAGCCACCAAGATGTCTTGGCCCAAAATGGCTTCTCGAAGCCAAGCGCACGATCGCGTTTGGAACTTCAGAAAGTGCCTCCACTTGCCTACGGGGCCGGGAGCTGGTAAGCTCGCCCCCCAGATCGATGTCGCTGCCGGCGAACAACCGCCCTTACAACTGAGCTTAGGATACATGATGAGCACAAGGGAAGGCTAGAGGGATGGCTGAAAACACCGCTCCGTTAGGCGATGTGCGTGTGCTCGACCTCAGCGAGGATATCGCTGGCCCGTTCTGTACGAAGCTGTTGGCGGGACTGGGGGCCGAGGTGATCAAGGTCGAACGCCCTGAATCTGGCGATATCTCACGGCAGGCGGGTCCCTTTGCGCCGGCCGCGCCGCATATCGAGCACAGCGCCCTCTTCCTCTACCTGAACTCCGGCAAAAAAAGCGTCACCCTCAACATCGCCAGCCAGACCGGTGCGGCCATGCTGCGTTGCCTGCTTCGGGAATGCGATATTCTCGTCGAGAGCTGCCCGCCTGGCCGCCTGGAGCAGTGGGGCTTGGACTATGCCGCGCTGGAACGCCTGCATCCGGGGCTGATCTATACCTCTGTAAGCCCCTTTGGCCAATCTGGTCCGTACCGCGATTACAAAGGCGGCGAGCTCATCGCTCAGGCCCTGGGCGGGTTGATGCACACCATCGGCTTACCCGACCGCGAGCCGCTGAAGATCGGCGGCAACCCGGCACTGTATACCACCGGCATAGCCGCCTTTTCGGCGACGCTGATCGCGCTCTATGCCCGGGATCTGCAGGGGCATGGACAGCACGTCGACGTCTCGGCCATGGAGACCATGGCGGTAGCCCAGATCCACTCGTCCATCCATCACCAATTCGGTCGTGTCCCTGTCAGGCGGGAAAGCCCTTTGGTCCAGGCCCAGGACGGCTGGGTCAGCCCAGGCTTGGAACGCGGTGTGCGCCAGGATACGTGGGCGCGCGTCTGCGAGTTGATCGATCGCCCGGATTTGACAGATGACCCGCGCTTTCGCACGCCTGAGGCTCGACGCGAACACCAACAGGACCTCTTGGCGATCCTCGGCACGTGGGCGGCAACCCGCCCCAAGGAGGAGATCTATCGCATCCTACAGGAGCTGCGTTCCGTCGCCGGCTATGTGGCGACGGTGGCCGATCTGCTCACTTCACGGCAATTGGTCGCCCGGCAGTTTTTCCAGGCGATCGACCATCCCTGTGTCGGAGAAGCACTGTATCCTGGCTCTCCCTTCCGCATCGAGGGAGACGCCTGGCGGCATGCGCGGGCACCCTTGCTGGGCGAGCATAACCTCGAGATCTACGGCGGTCGCCTGGGCCTCAGCGCTGCGGACCTGGCATGGCTGCGTAGTCGGGGGATCATTTGACCGTGGTCGCTGATGGCCGTCGGCGTCTGAATCGAACACAGGCCATTGGCACATCAGGATGGACGGTCACCTCCGTTGTTTTTCCCCCGGCGGGGGCTAGCAGAGGGAGGAGGGGGAAGGACCATTGATCCCTCTAGTGCGCCCGGCATGCGGGAAGGCAAGAAGGGGGGGGGCTTCTGCAGCATACCGATCTGCAATGGTCTGGTTCAATTATCCGTTATCCGCGCTATGGAATTCGATTCCTCCACATGGGGAGATAGATACCGAGTGGACGGTTTCTGGACTGATCTTGATGCCGCAGGCTAACTTGGCGAAGCAAACGGATCCTACAGTAAGAGGGTGAAGCGGTGAGTAATTTCGCCTTAGCAGGGCTCCGGATTCTCGATCTGACGCAGATCGCGGCGGGGCCTTATGCCACGCTCTTATTGGGGTTCATGGGAGCCGAGATCATCAAGGTGGAGTCGTGCTCACGCATGGACATCAACCGTGGCCTGGCCCGACCAACGCCGGAGACCTATCGGATGTATCCCCAGGGGATCCCCGGCGAACGCCCGTGGAATCGCGCTGCGCACCATATCCACCGCAACGTCAACAAAAAGGACCTGACCCTGGACCTGGCAACCCCCCGCGGGAAGGAACTGTTCATCCGGTTGGCGGCGGTCTGCGACGCACTGATCGAGAACTACCGGGCTTCGGTGTTGGAGCGCTTGGGGCTGGGCTACTCCGTGCTCGCGGACGTTAACCCGCGACTGGTGTATGTCAAGATCAGCAGCCAGGGGGCTACCGGACCTGAGAAAGATTATGGCTCGTTGGGCTCGACATTGGAGCAAACCGCCGGCCTGGCCTCGATCACCGGCTATGGCGATGGCAGACCCTTGATGACCAACGAAACCTATCCCGATCCGGTGGTGGGCCTTTTGGCGGTGGGAGCGCTGATGGCCGCCCTGCGACGCCGGCGCCAGACCGGTCGGGGCAGCTTCGTGGATGTGTCGCAGCGAGAAGTCACCGTCGCCCTGTTGGGCGAGGCGGTCGTGGATTATTCACTCTCCGGACGGATCGCTGCGCCCATCGGCAACAACCATCCGCACCTCGTGCCGCACGGCGTTTACCCCTGCCGGGGAGATGATATGTGGGTGGCTCTCGCCGTCGGCTCCGACGACGAGTGGCGCGGCCTCTGCCGAGCTCTCGGCCAACCCACCTTGGCCGATGACACCAGATTCGCCACCCTGCCGGCGCGGCGGCGGCACCACGCGGCGCTGGATGCGATCATCGCGGCCTGGACCCGGGAGCACGACCATTATCACGTCATGCACACCTTGCAGGCCCACGGCGTGGCCGCGGGCGCGGTGCTCAAAGGCGGAGAGGTCATCGCTGACCCGCATCTGGAGGCGCGACATTTCTGGGATACTGTGGACCATCCCGAGGTCGGAACCTACCGCCAAGTCACCACGCCCTGGACGCTGTCCAAGTCACCCAGGCAAGCGGCCACCCCGGCGCCCAGCTTAGGCGAGCACAACGGTTATGTCCTCGGAGAGCTGCTGGGGCTTTCATCCCAGGAAATCGCCGATCTTGCAGACGCGGGCATCATCGGCACCCGACCCACCGGCGGCGACGAGCCCTAAGGTGGTCTCATCCGTCGTCAGCTGTCCATTAATACCTCGCTTTTCGCCGCTGCCCTAGGAGTTCGCCGTGAGCGATCTCTCCTCTATCTCTCCTCTCGATCCGGGAGACGGCGGGGGAGGAGCTGCCCAGATCTAGGAAGAGGGCTTGCTGGCTCTCCTGTCGCGCTCTGATGTTCTGGGAATCATGATGATCTCTCAAGCTCAGCCTGCGATCATGCTATAATAACGCCACGCTTGCAAGCGAGGGTACGGGGTATCAACCCGTTCCTTAGATTCAATCCATCGATGGTCGAAGGTGAAAAAATGAGACGATCGCGATCGCCATCTGGCCTATGGATAGCCTTGAGCCTATGTCTGTGGAGCGTCGTTGTTGCCAGCCTCCAGGCAGGCGAGGGCCTACGGCCGTATGAAACTGAAGGTACGGTGCTTGCCATCATGCCTGACCAAAGCTTCATCGTCATCGACCACGATCCCATCGAGGGACCTGGGTTCTTCATGGGCAAAATGGAGATGCCCTTCAGCGTCGCCGATCCAGCCTTGTTGAATGGCCTGCAGAAGGGCGACCGCATCCGTTTCCGCGTCAGCGAAGAGAAGAAATCGCGCATCCTCGAACTCAACAAACTATCCAAGTAGAAGATGATAGAGAACCTTTCCGTCCTATGAATTTCTCTCGGATTCCACCTCCGTCAATGCTGGAGGCATTCCACAGTCGTATCCGCTACGCTCTCTGATGCTCCGGCCTTGCCCCATGATCTCCGGCAACGGCAGAACCCTCATGGCCCTACGTGATGTCCCACCGCGACCTGCAGCCGTGTCCTTACGGCATTAGCCATGAGGGCAGACGGATGCCGAGCGGTCATCCCATCGCTTCGGCTGCAGCGCCACGTGCCATCCCGATGGGGTGGTCCTAACCGTTAGATCTTACCCACCTCTCTCCAGTCGCGATGCTTGGCTCAGGACGAGTCCGCTGCATCAAAGTGTAGGACGTTAACAGCCGTCATAACGCAAGCGCTCAGGCATGTCATCCTAGGTGTTGGGCGACATCTATCTGTGAGACGATTCGTCACCCTTGACATATGAACTAAGTATTGAAAGTTTTCCGTACATACTTTGTCTAACATTTGTTATATATCAATATAATCGTGAGGTAGATATAAGAAAATTATTAACACATGATACGAGATATGGCATCTTTCAGAAAAAATCTTTCTTGCACTCAATCTGGCATGATTCCACGAGTAGTAAAGTCTATAGGGGCTATTATATCAGCATTGTGTGGTAGGTGGAACTGCAACTTGAGAGAGGTATGGTAAGGGCATGGAGCAATAAGGCGTGTCTATCCTGGAGTTGCGATCAACGATGAGATCAGATGAGCATTCATCAGGCATGAACACGATGGCAGGAGTCTTATCAGATGAAAGCTGTTCGTATGGCTGTCGTGACTTTGGGAGTCATATTTATCGCGTTAGGTGTCTACAACATTCACTTGGTAAATGGAGGGGAAACGACTGATGAAATGCAGCGACTGCAGCAACAGTTGAACAATGAGATCATGTCGAGGCCCTTTAGCGTCGCCGATGAAGCACGAGTCAAAGCCTACATCCAAGACGCCCAGAAGCGGGGTGAGGTGCCAGCACCGTACACAGGAAAGCATTGGAAACCCGGTTATACCTGCGTCGACTTACGCCCCTATTCCTACCGAGAGTACCTCGCTTGCCGCTATTATCACTTCTACTATGGCCGTTACTATCGCTAGAAGCGCGAACAACACCTCTGCGACTATTTTTCCACTGAGTTCATCGCTAAGAAGGAGTAAATGAAGATGTCAGTTCGTACACACTCCATGGCTATGCCATTACTCCCCTGCTCGGCATTTTCTCCATCCTTTCCGGCTGTGCGGCGATCCACACCTCCCTTGCCAAGAAGGATCTCGATGTCCAAACCAAAATGAGCGATACCGTGTTCTTCGACCCTGTTGGCCCGGACAAGCGGACAAGAAGGTACTCTTTGTGCAAATTCGCAACACGTCGGACCAAACGTTCGGCATCGAAGCTCCTGTGGTGAGCGCCATTGCCGCCAAGGGTTACCGTATCACTCAGGACCCTGACGCGGCGCATTTTAGACTGCTGGCCTCCTCCCTTTTCCTGAAACCAGATGAACTCGACCCGCCGCCGCGATGGCACTCAATCCGCCGGCCCTTTTCCCATGCCGCCCCTACCACGAAGACAAGCGCGACCACCTGCATCGTAGGCAGATGCTGGCAAGGTGGCCGTGATTAAAGCCCGTCCTCGCAGTGATGCCCCTTGCGCGTACCGCTACCCAGAACCATTCGCCTCATATGGGACTGGAACGCTGCCTGTTCCTTGCCATGCGATCGGCGATCTTTCATCGCGACGCTTCGCCAGCGATCGGCCACCCGGAGCCAGGCCAGCGCTATGGTGAAATTTTTATTGCAACAATTTGAAATGAATATTACATTCATCCCTGCCGTGCTGAGCATTATCCCAGATTGGATTTCATCAAGGGCGTTCGGTGCGAACGGCCGCTGACGCCTGCTGTTGAGCGACAGGGAGGTAGCCGATGAGCTGGGTAGCGTTCTCATACTCGCTACCATCCAAGGCGGCTTCAAGTGCACGCGTCACCGTATGGAGGCGGTTGCGCCGACTGGGGGCCATCGCTCCAACCAACGGTGTGCACGTTCTGCCGGACCGGGACGAATGCCTCGAGGCCTTCCAGTGGCTGGCGCAGGAGGTCCAACAAGCCAAAGGCGAAGCGTTGGTGCTCCATGTCGAGCGCTTCGAAGGGATGGCTGACGCGCAGCTGATCGATCTCTTCCGTCAAGTCTGTGGTCGAGAATACGCCAAGGTTGTGGCGAAAGCGGCGGCGCTGGAGCGCCGTATCGAGGGACGCCGCCCACCACGCGACCAGATGCGGTTGCGTACTCTACTCGAACGACTCCGCCGCCAACAGGCCGACATCGCCCGTGTGGATTACTTCGATGCGCCCGAGGGGAGCGCTCTCGCAGCGCGTCTGTCGAGGCTTGAGGAGGCGCTGTCACCGCTCCCCCCTTCCGGCCTGCACGTATCGCCCGCCGCCATTGAGGCCTATCGCGGCAAGCAATGGGTGACGCGGCCACGACCGCATGTGGATCGCCTGGCTTGTATCTGGCTCATCCGTCGTTTCATCGATGCCGCTGCCGTGATCCGCTATGCGCCGACAGCGGAGCCGGATGAGGTGGCGTTCGACATGCGCGACGGCGAGTTCGGGCATCGTGGTCATTTCTGCACCTTCGAGACCATGTTAGTGGCCTTTGGCCTGCAGGACTCCAGCCTGCGGGCCATCGCCGAGATCGTTCATGAGATCGATCTGCGCGATGGCCGATATGCCCGGCCTGAAACGGCCGGCGTCGATGCTATTCTCAAGGGCTGGTTGTTGGCCGGTTTCACCGATGCGGAACTGGAGTCCCACGGGGTGGCACTGTTCGAAGGCCTCTACGCCGGGCTCTCACGCGTCCAGCGCGCCCCAACACCAAGACGGAAGCGGTGAGGGCTGCCGTGCACAACACGCTGTCGGGTGATTCCTAGAGGGGTTCAGGAGGATAGACACCATGAAATGGATCACCCGTGAACGCGCCAAAGTCGACCGCGTGGCCTGTCCCTGGCTGATCAGCCGCTTTATCGACCCCAACCCTGAATTCATCTATGTTACAGCCGATCGCGTGCTCATCGAAGCGGACAGACAGGATGCGGTCCCCTACGACATTCCGAACGTCGAACTTGGCCATCAGGGACCGCTGTGCAGTTTCGACGCCTTGATGACTAAATATGGCTTGTCGGGCAAAGACCCTGCTCTAGACCGCCTGGCGCTCATCGTGCGCGGCGCGGACACCTCGGATAAAGACCTCACGCCCGAATCCAGGGGGCTTGATGCCATCGCTGGCGGCTTCCAGCAGATGGAGATCAGCGACCACGAAAAGCTCGAGCGGGAGTTTCCCGTCTATGATGCACTGTATGTCTACTGCGGCGGCAAGTGACCGGTGCTCAAGCCACCGCTCGCGTCGGACCCAGAGGGCTCTGAGGTGGTATATCAAACGCTAGCGTCACCATCGGGGGAGACGTGCTGAGGCCGAAGCCGAATCCTCTAAGATTTGCCGTGCTGCTCCTTTCGGGGTTGGTGGCCCTTGGGTGTGCGGAGGCCATGGAAGCCCGGGCCCGCCAAGTCACCACCGTGGATTTTGAATCGGCCGCCGTGGGGGAGCTCCCGGCGAGCTTCTCGACGGCGGTGACGGGCGACGGAGGGCCGGCGGCGTGGCGCGTCGTGGACGATGCCGGTACGCCGAGCGCCGGGAAGGTGCTCGCTCAGACGAGCACCGATCGAACGTTCTTCCGCTTCCCGCTTTGCGTCTACGAGGGGCTTGCGGCCACGGATGTGGAGGTCTCCGTCCGCTTTAAACCGGTCTCCGGGACGGTGGACCAGGCCGTAGGGCTGGTGGCACGCTACCGGGACAAAGACCTCTACGACGTCGTCCGAGCCAACGCCCTGGAACAGAACGTCGGGCTCTACAAGGTCGAACAGGGCAAGCGCCGGCAATTTGCCGGCGTGGATGTGAAGGTGCCCGCGAAGGAGTGGCAGGCCCTGACCTTGGAGGTGAAGGGCACCCACTTCCGGCTATTCCTCAGCGACACCCTGCTCTTTGGGGTGGACGATCGCACCTTCAGCGACGCGGGGAAGGTGGGGCTCTGGACGAAAGCCGACAGCGTGACCTACTTCGATGACCTCACGGTAAAGACGAGCGAGGCACGCTAGCACGTGCCCATGACAGCTATTGAAAGATTTGGTGATGAGAAGGGGGATCACCGTGGACAGACAACGCAGTCATCTCATCGCGATTGCCGCCCTTGCGGTGGCCGTGGTCACGCACCTTTGGCAACCGGTCATCTCCCTCGCCGGGGAGCAAGCCCTCGATACGGCGACCATCGAGCGGCTGATGGGGGTGAAAGGTGAGCTGAGCGAGAAAGAAGCGATCTTGAAAGTGAGCGTCCCCCGCAAGGATCTCGACGTCACGGTCGCCGGGGTCAAGATGAGGCCCCCCCTTGGCCTGACCTCGTGGGCGGCGTTTCAGAAGGCCGGCGAGCACGTCATGGTCATGGGCGATATGGTCATGCTGGAAGATCAAGTCAATCCGGTGATGAGCGTAGCCCTTGAGAGCGGCCTGGAGGTGACGGCGCTGCACAACCACTTCTTCTGGGATACACCCAAGGTGATGTTCATGCACATCGGCGGCATGGGGGATGAGGCGAAGCTCGCAAGTGCCATCGGCAAAGTATTTACCGCAATCGAAAACACGAGTGGCGGCAGAGGCGAGGTGCCGCACGTCGACCTCAGCCCCACGCAGACGTCACTAGATCCCAAAATCATTGAGGACATCCTGGGCGTGAAGGGTCAGCTGGCCAATGGTGTCTATAAGGTCACCATTGGGCGCACGACGACGATGCATGGTCATGAAGTCGGCAACGCCATGGGAGTCAATACCTGGGCCGCCTTTGCCGGCACCGATGAGAAGGCCATCGTCGACGGCGATTTCGTCATGTTTGAGCGCGAGGTGCAGCCGGTGCTCAAAGCCTTGCGCGGTGCCGGCATCTATATCGTGGCACTGCATCACCACATGATCGAGGAATCGCCTCGTACGGTCTTTCTGCACTATTGGGGCGTAGGCCCGACGCGGAAGCTCGCACAAGGCTTGAAAGCGGCGGTCGATGCCCAAACCAAGTGAGGAGGGGACCATGGCGAAGCTGGCGGTAACTTTTTATAGCGTGCTCAGAATGCCGATTGTGGACATCCTGCAGTGTGCCAGGGCGGCTGAGGAGGCTGGCTTTGGCTTCATCTCTGTGGCCGAGTCGTTCTATCGTGATGGGGCCACACTGGCTGCGGCTATCGCCTGCAATACCATGACAATCAGGTTGGGGAGCAGTGTCTTCCCCATCTATACGCGGACGCCATTCCAGCTTGCCATGGCCATGGCAAGCCTTGACGAGCTCTCAAACGGTCGCATGGGCTATCTTGGGCTGGGATTGGGATACCGGAACCGAACCGCAGATTATTTTGGCCTCAAGATCGAGCGTCCGCTCGAACGCATGCGCGAGTATGTCGAGATCATCCGCCTGTTGCTCTCCGCTAGCGAGGCCGGCTACCGAGGGAAGTTCTTTCAGTTCAAAAGCTTTCCCAAACTGGTGCGGGAGCCCCTCCACATCCCCATCTATTTCGGCTCGTCGGGAGCACGCATGCTCCAACTCGCCGGGGAAGTCGCGGACGGCGTTATTCTCAACTCCATAGCTACGCCGGCACACATCCGGCACGCCAGGGACATGCTCAAGCGGGGAGCTGAGATCGCCGGACGAGATCCAGCTGAGAGCACCATCGCCGCCAGTGTGATCTATGCGGTCGCGGAAAACGTCGCCGAAGCGGCGCAGGCCGCGAAGGAGGACATCCTCTTTTACCTGGGATATCCGGAAATCAACCCCATTCTGGAGCAGTCTGGCTTCATGGAGGAAGCGGAAATCATCAGGCGGGTTCATCGTGAACGCGGCAAAGACGAGGCCTTGGCACTCATCAGTGAACGGATGCTGGCGAGTCTGGCCATCTATGGTGAGGCCCAACACTGTCGGGCAAAGCTTGCGGAATGGATCGCAGCGGGTCTTGACCTGCCGATCATCAGGGTCTCAAACGTACCCTACGCCGAACGGGAGAAAAAGCCGGTCTTTCTGAGAGCGATCGACAGTTTACGGGACTTCTGAGGCGGGAGGTGGGCCATGCCGCGCTTTCTGACGCCGTTTCTCATGTTATGCCTGGTGGGCTTCTCCGCCCGCCTGGGGTACCAGATGGCCCGGCCCCCTGTCCTGCCGCGCTTTGCCGCGGAGTTGGGCGCTGACGCCTGGCTCATCGGGCTGATCGTGGGCGCTTCCACCATCACTGGGGTGTTCATCAAGTTGCCGGCCGGCACTCTCTCCGATATCCTGGGCCGGCGCCGCATGCTCCTGTTGGGGGCAGCCTTTTTCGCCTTCCCCCCTTTTTTCTACCTGCTGGTGCAGGAAGCCTACACGCTGCTCGCCCTCCGCTTCCTGCACGGCTTCGCCACGGCGATATTCAGCCCTGTGGCCGCTGCCGCCGTAGCCGACCTGTTCCAGGAACGTCGAGGCGAGAAGCTCGGGTGGTTTGGCTCGGCGAATGAATTCGGGAGCGCCTTTGGTCCCCTGTTCGGCGGGTTCGCGCTGGGCGCACTCGCCAGACCGGGGCTCTCGAAGTTCTACATCACCTACGTGGTCGTCGGTGTCCTCGGAGTAATCGCCTTCCTGTTGGCGCTGCGCCTGCCCATCGGCCAGGCCAGCCCGCAGCCAGCATCCACCGCGCCGCCGGACGGGGCAAAAATCGGTCGCTGGCAGCAGTTCCTCCAGGGCACGCGGGAGGTGATAGGCAACCGGGCCATTCTCATCGCCAGCGGTGTAGAGGCCGCCATGTTCCTCGGGGTGGGGGCTTTGTTGGGATTCCTGCCGCTGTATGCCAAGAACATCGTAGGGCTCAGCGATGCCTCTCTCGGCATTCTGCTCTGGCTGCCGCTGGTGATGGCCATGGCCGGCAAGCCTCTGGCTGGACGACTCTCCGATCGCATCGGGCGAAAACCCATGATTCTGGTGGGGCTGACCCTGTGTATCGCGATGCTGCCGTTGATGCCGCTCACCACCAACATGGCCGGATTGCTCGTGGAAGGGGCCATCTTCGGGTTGGGGATGGCGATTGTGACCCCGTCCACCATGGCGCTCGTGACTGACCTCTGCAAAGTCGGCCACTACGGGGCGGCCTTGGGGGTGTTTGGGACCATCTGGGATATCGGGGAAGCTTTAGGACCCCTCCTCGCCGGCCGGCTCATCGACGCCAGCGGCGGCTTAGAGGTCGGCACCGCATACCTGATCGCGTTCAGCAGCGTGGCGATGGTGCTGGTGGCGGCTGGCGTGATCTTCAGCCTGACGGTACAGGAGCCTGAAGTCACGGCAGAAAAGGCGTTCTGAACCACAGCCCGATAGGAGGGCCAGGTCCGTCAAACCCATGATCTTGGGTCTGGCCCAGTCCAGCTCGCAGCCCCCGGGCCGTGCAGAGCAGATCAGGCCGGGAGTAAGGGCGCAAAAAGATACGACACAGGTGGTGGGGATCTTTTCGAGGACTTGTCTGCTATGAGCTATTATCTCTGGGAGATGTGCCCATACTTCCGGCAGGTGGTGGGGCAGCTCGTACTCGGCTCCATCACCGGTTTCATCATGAACACCGCCGTGGTGCTGCCCGCGATTACCCTGAGCTGGGCCATTGATGCGGCGCTGGCGTTTGAACGCGGTGAGGTTGGGCCGGGCACTGTGGGCTGGGCCGCCCTGGCCTTCGTGGGCGGGACGCTACTCACCGAAGGCCCGCGCATCGCCAAGCGCTGGTGGCTGATGACGGCCAACGCGCGTATCCAAGCCAATATCCGGTCGGATGCCTTGCGCGGCGTCATGGCCTGGCCGATGACGCGACTGGACAGTACGCCGGTCGGCGACGTCATGGCGCGCATCATCGGTGACGTCGAGGTGCTTGGTGTAGGCGTGCGCGAGTTTACCATCGAGACCTGGGACACCCTGTTGTTTTCCCTGTCGTTCATCGTTGCCATGCTGATCTTCGACCTGCAGCTGACCGTGCTCGCGCTGCTGCCGGTGCCCTTGGCCATGCTCCTGGCGAAGGCGACGGGGCGTTGGGTCGCGGGTCGCACCACGGCCTCCCGCCAAGCTAACGCGGCCCTAACCACGGCGCTTCAGGAGTTATTGGCCGGTATCCGAGTGCTCCGGCTGGTTGGCCGCACTGGTGCCGCGGTCGAACGTGTGGACAGGCTGTCAGGGCAGCAAGCCGACGCCAATCTCGCCCTGGTACGGCTGCGCAGCGGACTCCCGCCGGTGTATACCACGCTGATGACAGCCGGCGTCTTGCTGGTGGTTTGGCAGGGGGATGTGAAGACGGTCAGCGGAGCCATGACGGTGGGGGCGTTCATCGCCTACACGGAGCTCTATCTGCGCTTCGTCAACCGCGGCTTTCGGGTGCCCCAGATGATCAACTCCATCCAGAGCGGTGCCGCCGCCTACGCGCGACTATGCCCACTCCTGGCCCCGCCTCCAGCGCTGTCCAGCGAGCCGCCCCGCGCTTCCTTCCGTGCCGGCCACATCGTTGGCATCCAGGAGCCGCTGCCTGAACCACCCGCCGTTCCCGCCGGACTGCTGGCGGTCTCACTGCGAGGGGTCACGTTTCGCTACTCGAGCGCCACCGCTCCAGCGTTGCAGGACATCTGGATGGATATTCCGGCTGGCGCCCTGGTTGCGGTCACCGGGCCTGTGGGCTCCGGGAAGAGCGCCTTGGCCAGGGTTCTCCTGGGTCTGTACCCCTTGGAATCGGGCCAGGTGCTGTTGGATGGCCAGCCCCTTGAGAAAATCCCCGCGGCCGAGCGGGCGGTCCGCATTGGCTATCTTCCCCAAGATCCCTACCTCTTTTCCGGCACGGTGCGCGAGAACATCGGGCCGGGCTGCGCCGTCCTTCGTCGGGGTCAAAACGATCTGCTCGATAGCGCTGATGGTCGCCCTGTGCTGGATTTGGCCCTGTCCTGCGCCGCCGTCGGCGAGGACCTGCAGAGCTTTCCTGCCGGCCTGGAGACGGAGATCGGCGAACGAGGTATTCGCGTCTCCGGCGGTCAGCGCCAGCGCCTGGCGCTGGTACGGGCGATGGCGGCCTCCGGTCGGCAGGTTCCAGGGCTACTGGTCCTGGACGATCCGTTTTCGGACCTGGACACGGAAGCCAAGATCGTCTCGGGCTTGCGACAGCTCTTCGGCCCGTCGCGGTCATACGCCCAGCAGTGCACGATCGTGCTGTTTTCGCACCGACTGCTGGCCTTCCCTCAGGCCGACCTCGTGGTCGTGCTGGACCGCGGCCGCATTCTGGAGCAGGGAACCCACGCCCAGCTCAGCGCAGGCCATGGGCTTTACGCCCGCATCTATCGCGCTTAGCGTCTGGCAAACGCCGGTTAGGATGACGAAGGTGCACACCCGATGAACCACACCAACCGATCTCCCTCAACATCGCCGCCCAGTCGTATTCCCATGAGCCAGCTGTGGGCTATTCTCAAGCCCTGGCGCGTGTGGCTGGCCCTGGTGGCGATCTCAGTGCTCCTGGGAGCGCTGTTGGAGCTGGTGCCGCCGCTGCTGATGAAGCACATCGTCGATGAGCATTTGACGCTGGGCCGGACCGAGGGTTTGCTCTTCATCGCCGTCCTGTACCTGGGGCCACCGGGGCCGTGCAAGCCATGGGGTTTTTGACTGAGTATCTCACCGCCACCATCGCTCAGGGGGCGCTGCGAAGGCTACGCGTGCGCCTCTTCGCCCACCTGCAAACGTTGCCGCTGAGCTACTACGATCGCACCCCGCTGGGGGATACCATCAGTCGCTGCACGTCGGATGTGGAGACGGTGTCCAGGCTCTTCACCACGGCCGTGGGCGGGGCGGCGGCATCCTCGGGAGGCGGTGGCGGTGGCACGAGCGGGGCTACGGTCCTGCTGGGTATCGTCCGGCTGGCCACCATCGGTGCGGCGATGATCGCCCTCAGCCCGCTGCTGTCGTTGGTAGCGGCCCTGGCGGCGGTGCCGGTGGTGCTGGTGACGCGATACTTTCAGGGACGTGTCCGAGACGCCGAGCGGGCGAGCCGCCGGGCTGTCGGTCTGCAAAATGTCCACCTCCAGGAGACGCTGGGGGGTATCGAGGTGATTCGCGCCCTCGGCAGCGAGGCCGCCTTTGTCGCCCGTTTCCGGGCAGCCCTCCGCGACGGGCTGGCGGCCTATAACCGCGCCACCGTCTACTCAGCCCTGTACGTGCCCATGATGGTGATCCTGTCGGCCCTGGCCATGGTCCTGGTGCTCTGGGTCGGCGTGGTGGGCCAGGACATGCTGGCCGTCCTGCACCTATCGCTGGGCACGCTGACGGCCTTTGTCCTGCTCTTGCAACGGTTTTTCGTGCCCATTATGACTCTGGGGAACGAGTGGCAAACCGTCCAGTCCGCGTTGGCAGGGCTGGAGCGCATCTTCGCGGTGCTCACTCTGCCGTCCGAGGAGCCGGCGTCCCAGAGCGCACACCATCCGCGACGTGGGAATAACTCCGCCATCGAGATGCGCGAGGTGGTCTTTGGCTATCTACCCGACCGCCCAGTGCTGCGCGGCGTCTCGCTGGCGGCGCAGCCGGGGGAGCACATCGTTTTGGTGGGACGGACCGGCGCTGGGAAGAGCAGCGTCTTACACCTGCTGGGCGGACTCTACCCCCCCTGGAGCAGTAGCATCCGGGTGTCTGGCACCGATCCCACATGGTTAACCGACGGGCAGCGTCGGCGCTCGATGGGAGTGGTCCTGCAGGTCATCCACCTGTTCCAAGGCACGGTGTTCGACAATCTCGCCCTAGGTGATACGTCCGTATCTCGCGAGGCCGTGCGGCGTGCCGCGGTCATCGCCGGGGCAGATGCCTTAATCCAGGCCTTGCCCGAAGGGTATGACACATGGTTGGGTGGGGGCGTACAGCTCTCGGCTGGACAGCGCCAGCTGCTCGTCCTCACCCGTGCCCTGGTGTGGGACCCGGCTGTGCTGTTGCTGGACGAGGCCACGGCGGCGATCGATAGCTCCAGCGAAGCGGCTTTTCGCGCTGCGTTGCATGCCGTGATTATCGAGCGAGGCCGCGCCGTGCTCACCGTGGCCCATCGCCTGGCCGCCGCCCAGGAAGCCGATCGCGTCCTGGTGCTGGAGGCCGGTCAGGTGGTGGAAGTAGGTGCACCCGCGGAACTCATACGCCGGGGCGGACGATTCGCGGCCCTGCTGGAGATGGAAGCCGCTGGTTGGAACTGGCAGACCGATGGCACACCCTTGTGGCCGTAGGGAACCTCCCGGCGATTGCAATGGGTACAGCAGGGTAACGGCACAAGGTGGCAGCATAAGCCGGAGTAGCACCCCCTGCAGGCATGTAGTATCTTGTGCAAATATTGGTATTGGCCTGGGGTCACAACAGCAGGAGACTGTATGCGTTGCCTGCGCGCCTCTCCTCTCCTGACTATCTTGTTGATAAGCCTCGCCGTTGTCGTTTATCTCATGACGATGTGGTGGGGCATCCCCCTCCTCTGGCCGTATCGTGACCATCCGCTGGTGCGCTTCCTCTTGGCGTTCCTTTCTGGCGGCCATCTGGAAGGGCTCTACTAGGAGGTGGGGATATCGCCCTAAGGACATCACCTATGGCACATCGCCACCCTCACAGCGCTTCCCATATCCATGAGCACGCCAGTCATCGTCATCCTCACGGTGTCGTCGATCCCGCGATCGTCACCACCGGGCGCGGCCTGTGGGCCGCCAAGTGGTCATTTGTGGGCTTGCTCATCACCGCCGGCGCGCAGCTGGTAGTCGTCGGCCTGTCGGGGAGTGTGGCACTCCTGGCTGACACCATGCATAACTTCGGCGATGCCGCCTCGTCGCTGCCGCTGTGGGTGGCATTTGTCCTGGCCCGCCGACGGCCCACCGAGCGGTTCACCTACGGCTTGGGGCGCTTTGAAGACCTCGCTGGCATGGCTATCGTCCTCATCATGGCCGTAACTGCGCTTGCCGTCGGCTATGAAGCGATCACCCGCCTCATCAATCCCCAACCGGTGGCCTATCTCGGCACCGTCGTGGTGGCCTCCATCTTCGGCTTTCTGGGCAATGAGGCGGTCGCGCTGTTTCGCATTAAGGTAGGAAAAGACATCGGCAGTGCGGCGCTCATCGCCGATGGCTATCATGCGCGGGTGGATGGGTGGACCAGTCTCGCGGTGTTGGTGGGAGCCTTGGGCGTCTATCTGGGCTATCCCTTGGCCGACCCTGCGGTAGGTCTGCTCATCACTGTGGCGATCCTATGGCTCGTCTGGCAGTCTGGTGCGATGGTATTGGTTCGGGCCCTAGATGGCGTTGACGCGGAGCTGATCCATAAGCTCCAGCATGTGGCGGCGCACGTTGCGAAGGTACAGGCGGTGACAGAGGTGCGGGCCCGCTGGGTGGGCCATCGCCTGGTGGCCGAGATGAGTATTGCCGTTGCCTCCGATCTGTCGGTGGCCGATGGCCATGCAGTGGCTATCGAAGTCCGCCATCAACTCCTTCACCACGTGAGCTTTGTCAGCGAAGTCAGCGTGCATGTCGACCCGCTGGATCAAGCCGGTGCGGAGTATCACCGTATCGCTGCACACGTCCACGACGGCCTTCCGACGCATTCCCATGCCTGAGGTGCTGTCGCCCAAGAGCTTCGCATCTACCAAGGTGACGTGATCCTACCAGGTAATCGCCCAATGATCTGGCGGTGTCTGCCGTTGGCCTAACCGCATTTGGCTGCGTCCCGACGGGCAGGGATCGAGACCATGCAGGTGGGGAGAGTGCGGTTGAGATACCGTGGCGAGTGTGCTACTGTGGCCTAAAAGGATGAGAGCTTAAAATCTCGAAACCGGCGATAACCGGATGACCATAGAGAGAGTGAACTTATGGAACACCACCATACCAATCGCCTGGTCCATGAGACCAGTCCCTATCTCCAACAACACGCGCACAATCCGGTCGACTGGTACCCATGGGGGGAGGAGGCGCTGGCCAAAGCCAAGGCCGAGGACAAACCGATCCTCCTCAGCATCGGCTATTCGGCCTGCCACTGGTGCCATGTCATGGAACATGAGTCGTTCGAGGACGAGCGTATCGCCGACCTTATGAACCGACACTTCGTAAACATCAAAGTCGACCGCGAGGAACGCCCCGACCTCGACCAGATCTACCAGTACGTCGTGCAGATGTTTGGCGTCGGCGGGGGCTGGCCCTTGACGATGTTCCTGACGCCCGATAAAGAGCCTTTTTACGGTGGCACCTACTTTCCCCCGGACGATCGCTTCGGGCGGCCGGGCTTCCCGAAGGTCCTGGAAGCAGTCGCGCGATACTATCGCGACCACAAGGCAGAGATCCACCAGACGACGCAGCAGGTCAAACAGGGCCTCCAGGGCCTCTCCAGCTTTCAGGAATCCAGTCAGCCGCTGAATAAAGCGGTGATCGAAAATGCTGTCCGCAAGCTGAACAATATCTTCGACGAGACCCACGGCGGCTTCGGCACCCAGCCGAAATTCCCCAACCCGATGAACCTGGCTCTGTTCCTGCGCTATTGGCGTGCCAGCGGTCATGAATCGTACCGGCGCATGGCCTTGCTGGCGCTGCAGAAGATGGCCCAGGGCGGCATCTACGATCAGCTGGGGGGTGGCTTCCACCGCTACTCCGTCGATGCGCACTGGCTGGTGCCACACTTCGAAAAAATGCTCTACGACAACGCCCAGCTCCTGCGCCTTTACGCCGACGCCTTTCGCATCACCAAGGACCCCTTTTATCGCCAAGTCGTGGTGGAAACGGCGGGCTACGTCCGACGGGAGATGCTGCATCCCGACGGTGGGTTCTATGCCACGCAGGATGCCGACAGCGAAGGCGAAGAGGGCAAGTTCTTCGTGTGGACTCCAGACGAGATCACGGCGATTCTGGGACCCGACGTCGGGGAGATCTTCTGCCGTGCCTATGGCGTCGATGAGCAGGGGAATTTCGAGCATGGTAAGAGCATTTTGCACCGCGTCATCTCCCCCGAATGGGTAGCCCACGAATTCGGGCAGAAGGCGGCAGCGGTGGAGCAGATGCTCGAGGAGGGTCGGCGAAAGCTCTTCGCCGCCCGCGAGCAACGCAGCAAGCCTTTTCGCGATGAGAAGATCATCGTGGCCTGGAATGGCCTGATGATCTCGGCCCTGCTCGATGCCGCGGCACTCCTCGATGACGAAGCCATGCAGCGCGATGCCCTGCGCTCCATCGACTTCATTCTGACGCATCTGGTCCGGGATGACCAACTGCTGCATAGCTACAAAGATGGGCCTGCGACCATCCCTGGTTATCTCGATGACTACGCCGGCTTCGTCGGCTGTCTGATCGACGCCTTCGAGGTCACCGGCGAACGCCGCTACCTAGAGCTGGCCGAGCGGTTCCACCGCAGCACCGTGGCGCACTTTTGGGATGAGGTCCAGGGTGGCTTCTTCCTCACCGGCTCCGAGCACGAAGTCTTGATCCAACGACCGAAAGATCCCTTCGACCATGCCGTCCCCGGTGGCAATTCGCTGGCGACGCATAACCTGCTCCGCCTGTACTACTACACTGGTGAGGAGGAGCATCTGCAACACGCCGAAAAGGTCCTGCGTTTGTTTCGCGATCAGATGGAAGAGAATCCATTCAGTTTTGGCCACATGCTCTGCGCGCTCGATTTCTATCTCGAGACGCCACGTGAAATCGCCATCCTCGGCCGGCGTGCGGCCCCAGATACGCAAGCCATGCGACGTGTGGTGTATGAAACGTACCTCCCGAACAAGATCCTGCTGCTCATCGATCCGGCCGAGGGTGTGGGCGATGCCTTCGCGCATTTGCCGTTGGGGGAGATGACCCAGCTCGAAGGCAAGGCGACGGCCTATGTGTGCCATAACTTCGCCTGCTCGGCTCCGACAACGGATCCGGTGGCGCTGGCGAATTTGCTGAAATGAAGGACTGGGGTACGAGGACTGAGGGATAGCCAATGAGGGGGGCATTAGCTCAGACCACAGCACGGCCTCAGAGGCGTGCTGCGGTGCGTCGGTGGTTCATCATCAGCATGATGATCGTGCTCGGCCTGGGCGCCTGGAGATCGGAGGGCAACACCGATCCCTTCAGGGGGCCATGGTCACTACCGCCTGAGAGATCTGCGCCATCGGCCGCCTTTGAGACTTCCGTGCCGAAATTGGCGGTTCGCGGCGCCTTCGCGGCGTGGCGGACGGTGCTGACGCGCGCTGACGGTCCGCGCTCGCCGATGTACCCCACTGCCTCCGCCTTCCTCAGCCAGGCGGCTGCCAAGCATGGCATGGTGATCGGCGTCGTCATGACGGCCGATCGGCTGATGCACGAGTGGGACGAGCAGCGCCGTGCGCCGCGCGTCGTCGTATACGGTGTCTCACGCGCCTACGACCCTGTCGAGGCCAACGACTTTTGGTGGGCGCCGGCGCCGGAATAGGAACCGCCCATGCCCCTTCTCGCCGCTGTCATGGTATGGCTTGTGTGCGGACTCGTCGTCGACCTGCCATACGCGCAGGCCGGGCAAAGTCAGGCCGACTGGTCACCTCCTCAGAGCGAGGCCGCCGAGGCTCCTCCCCCGCTGTTCGCCTTTGCACAGTCGCTGTTCGAGACAGGAGAATACTACCGTGCCGTAGGCGAGTATCAGCGGTTTTTATTCTTCCAGCCGCAACATGCGCTGGCCTCGCAGGCCCAACTGCGCATCGCCCTGGCCTACTTCTGTGGCGAACAGTGGCTGCAAGCCTTTGAAGTGTTCCGCCAAGTGACTCGGATGGCAGCGGACCCTGCCGTGAGAGAGGCAGCGGCGCTTTGGATGGCTGAGGCTCTGGCACGGCGTGGCAGACATGAAGAGGCCTTGCGTGGGTATCGGGAAGTCATGGCCGCTTATCCGGGGACGCCGACCGCCGCGCGTGCGGCCTATCTCATCGGTTGGAGCCTCTTGTGGCTACGGCAATGGGAGGAGGCGCGGCAGGTCTTCGCCGCCATCGCTGCCACCAGTCCCTATTACGCCTCAGCTCAACGGCTCGCCTCCGCCCTCGATCCACCGCCAGCGCTCCCTCAGCGTTCACCGACGGTGGCACGGGTGCTCTCCACCGTCCTGCCGGGTGCCGGGCAGATCTACAGCGGGCACACGGTCGATGGGTTGATCGGCCTCGGCGTGCACGGTGCGTTGATCGCAGGCACGTCTGGGGCGATCTTGGCCGGATTGGAAGGCGCTGGTGGCATCGGCGCATTCTTCACCTGGGGGTTTTATCGGGCTCAGATGGGCAACGCCGCCGCCGACGCGCGCGCTTTTAATGTTCAGGCCGAAGAGGACTTCATCGAGCAACTAGCAGCGCGAGAGAAGCGCTATCTCCGGGCGTACCTCGTGTCCGTGCCGTGTGCGTAAGCGGGGGTGCGGCGGGCCAGGGCTTGCCTTAACTCCCATCGGGCAGGCTCGACCCCTTGGCTCTCTTCCCCGTTACCTTGCTTTTTGGGGGAGGTTGTTCGTCCCCTCTCCCAGCGGCAGACGGGGTAACGCACCAAAATCCATACGATTGTGGAACAACCTATCTTTGTGACCCTTACCCTGCCCTCTCCGCCGGGGGTGTACGTCATAGTCTTACAGGAGTCACTGCGTTATATCCCCTCTCCCGCCGGGAGAGGGTTAGGGTGAGGGAAGCCGGGGAGTCTCACCTGCAGGTCTCCCTCACCCTTGGGTTCTCCCGCGAGGAGAGGGGCTGCCGCGGCGTTTTCCTTACCCTTCGAGCCCCCGCATGCAGGACGCTGACGCGCACCCCTCCGCCAGCGATCGACGGATTCACGCCAGATGCCATGATATAATGGGCAGCACTGCTGTGCAGCGGCCGTGTGCTCAGAGTCGATGTCAAGGTGATCAGTTTCTCGCTCGAAGCGACGCTGCCTACTGGGTAGGTCAGGCATTGGCAAGGATAGAGGGGGGAAAGGAGGCTGGCAGCCATGGCGCAAACGGCTGATGTGGTGTTGATCGGCGGTGGCATCATCGGCGCGAGTATTGCCTATCATCTGTTCCACGACGGCTTTACAGGCCGCGTGCTGGTGATCGAGCGCGATACCACCTATGCGCGCGCCGCGACCGCCCTGAGCCTGGGAGGCGTCCGCCAGCTCTACGGCGTGCCCAGCAATATCGCCATGGCGCGCTATAGCCTGCAGTGCTATGAGCAATTCGATGAGGTGATGTCAGCCGCCTGGGGCAGGGCCCAAGCCCACTTCCATCAGCGTGGCTATCTGTTACTCCTCGACGCTCACAATCAGGATGCCTGGCTAAAAAAGTATGAAGTGCAACGCCAGATGGGCGTGGAAGTCGAGAGACTGTCGCCCCCTGAAGTCCGTAAGCTGGTCCCACACTTGTTTGTGGATGACGTCGCCTGTGCGCTCTACAGCCGACGTGACGGCTATGTCAATCCCCGCGGGGCGTTACAGGGCTTTGCCGAGCGCGCCCGAGAGTTAGGTTGTGCTTGGTTGCAGGATGAAGTCATCGGCTTCGGGCCCACTGACGGGGGGACCTTTACGGTGCAAACTGAACGAGCGGGTGCGCTGTCGACATCGGTGCTGGTCATCGTGTCGGGCGCTTGGAGTCAGTACGTCGCCAAACTAGCCGGGATTCAGCTGCCGGTGACCCCAGTCCGTCGTCAGGCGTGTTATGTCACGTTGCCCCGCTCTTTGGGCTATAAACTGCCCATGGTGATCGACAGCTCCGACGTGCATTTCCGTCACGATACCGAGACCGACGACCACCTCATCGTGTCGTACATCATCCGCGATGAACCGGCCGGCTTCAATTTCGAATGGGACTCGGCGGCCTTCGATGCCCATATCGAGCCAACCTTACGTCGGCGTCTGCCCGGGGCCGGCCGGGTAAAGCTGCAGCGCGGTTGGGCCGGGCACTATGCCGTGACGCCCGATGAGAATCCGATCCTCGGCCGCCATCCGGAGCTTCCCAACCTGTTCATGGCCACCGGCTTCAGCGGCCACGGGGTGATGTTGGCGCCGGCGGCGGGCAAGCTCATGTCCGAGCTGATTCGCCTTGGGCGCTATGAAACCCTCGACGCCACGGCGTACCGCCTGGAGCGCTTTGCCACCGGGCAACTCATCGAGGATCCACAGATTTAGTGGCCCGGCCAACAAAACCCTCGTCGCCTATGTTCCCGCTCCCTCCAGGGGAGCACAGTTGGTGAAATGCTGGGCCTGTCGCCCATGATGGGTCTAGGCGCCAAGTGAAGGCTCACTCTCCCGGCCGGAGAGGGCCGGGGTGAGGGGAGCCGAGCCGGTGAAAGGCGGTTGAGACCGCCCTCACCCCGACCCCTTCCCAGGTGGAGAGAGGACGATGGGTGCCTCCTACGGCGGCACTGGGCGCCTCTGCCCTCGATCGGGGCGGGTGCGGGTGGAGGTAGACGGAGCGCTGGAGCGAGGGTGATGTGAAGGGCTCGGCGATCTTGTTAATGGCAGGCCTATCTGCCCCTTGAACGGCGCTCGTATTCCGGTATTCTGTCATCTGGCGAGAGCGTGAGGAATCTTTCTTCTGATGAGGACGAGATGTCAGATCAGTGATTGCTGGAGGTACATCCATGGCAACAACCGGTACGCAACGGATGACGCTCGAGGAATATCGCACCTTGCCCGAGGGGCCGCCATTCTACGAGTTCGAGGAAGGGGAATTGATCATGGTCGCATCGCCGACTCCTGAACACCAGGATGTGGTAGGTGTGTTATGGTACTCGCTATGGCAACACGTGCGACAGCAACAGCTGGGCAGAGTCATCAGGGAATTAGACGTCTACCTACCCGACGGCCGTGGCTACATCCCCGACCTGGCTTTTCTCTCGACCGAGCGGCAGCACCTGCTGGATCCCACCGATCGCAAGATCCACGGCGCACCAGATCTGGTCGTCGAAGTGACATCGAGCGTTCCGGAGCGCGACCGGGTGCACAAATTCCGCGTCTATTTCGACAACGGTGTCGCGTGGTACTGGATCGTGGATTCCACTACTCTGGCGATCGAGGAGTATCATGCCACGCCGCAGGGTTATCTGCGCACCGCCAGCATCGCCGCGGGCGAGGAATTCCGCCCGCAGCTCTTCCCCGGTCTCACCCTGAACCTGGTGGCCTTGCTGGGCGTGAATCCCCCCTCGAATCCCTCCGCTTGAGCTGACGCCCCTCGCTTGCCGCTTGCCTCGACAATCACGCAGCTTCATCCGCGAGGCCGTGCGCCGTTGAGCTAGGTCGGTATTGACCGCCAACGCGGCACTTTCCTTTGACTTCGCCGCCGGCGCTGCGTATGATAGCGCCCCGTTAGCCGATTATCGGTGTTCGCGACCGAAAGATTGCCAGCCCCAGATGGCCTCGACCCCTTGGCTCTGAGCATCGGCCCCTACCGCTCCCCGCGATGACTCCGCAGGTCATGGCAAGTGCGGCGAAGCCAGCTCTTGCCATTGGCCCTTAGAGGAGGTCCCACATGTTTGAAACCAGTCGTCTTGAGCGTGCCGGCTTTGCGGCGCGCCGTTCCGTGGTCATGGCTCGCGATGGTATGGTCGCTAGTAGCCAGCCGCTCGCTGTCGAAGCTGGGGTGAGCATCTTGAAGAAGGGCGGCAACGCCATCGATGCGGCGATCGCCACGGCCTTGACGCTGGACGTCGTCGAGCCGATGTCCACCGGCATCGGCGGCGATGCCTTTATCCTCTATCATCGGGCGGCTGATGGCTGCATTTACGGGGTAAATGGCAGTGGGCGGTGCCCGCGTCGCCTTACCCTTGAGGAATTACAACGACGCGGCATCCGAGGGATTCCGAGCACCGGTTGGGGATCGGTGACCGTGCCGGGCGCCATCGACGCCTTCGTTGAGGTACAGCGACGGCACGGCAAGTTGAGCTTTGCGGAGGTGCTCGAACCGGCGATCCACTATGCCAGCGAGGGCTTCCCCGTCAGCGAGATCATCGCCACGCAATGGCAGGCCGCGGTGCCCTTGCTGTCGCAGTGCGCCGTCAGCGCGCAGACATATCTACTCGACGGCAAGGCGCCCCAGGCGGGAGACGTCCATCGCCAACCAAACTTGGCGCGCACCCTCAGGATTTTGGCGTCTGACGGGCGTGATGCCTTTTATCGCGGCGAGATCGCCCGTCGGATCGTGCAATTCTCCGAGGAACAGGGCGGTTTTTTCGAACTCGACGATTTCGCCAACCACACCACCGAATGGGTCGAGCCCATTGAGACCGACTACCGTGGTTATACCGTGCTGGAGTTGCCTCCCAACGGCCAGGGTATTACCGCCCTGATCGCGCTGAATATCCTCGAGGGCTTCGACCTCGCGGCCATGGAATACGGCTCGGCGGAGTATTTCCATCTCTTGATCGAAGCCACCAAACTGGCCTTTGCCGACCGCAACCGCTATGTTGCCGATCCCGCCTATGCCAGGGTCCCGGTCGAGGGCTTGCTGTCGAAAGACTATGCGGCGGCGCGCCGTCGGGAAATCGACCGTCAACGGGCTGGCAGCTATCCACCTGGCGATCCGCTGCCCTTCGGCAATACCGTCTACGTCGCCTGTGTAGACCGCGAGCGCAACGTGGTGTCACTGATCCATAGTCTGTTCACGGGGTTTGGCTCTGGGGTGGTGGCCGGCGACACCGGGATATGTCTGCAGAATCGCGGCGCCGGCTTCGTGGCCGACCCTGCGCACCCTAACGCGCTGGCCCCCGGCAAACGGCCACTGCACACCATTATCCCGGCGATGCTGCTGAAGGACAATCACCCTTGGCTTTGTTTCGGCGTCATGGGTGGGGATGTCCAACCGCAAGGACATGTTCAGGTGGCGGTTAACCTGATCGATTTCAACATGAACGTACAGGAGGCCATCGAGGCGCCGCGGTACCGCGTCATGGGCGGCAAGCTGGTGGCGTTAGAGCGGGCTATTGCTCATGAGGTGCGCCGCGCACTCGAAGCCATGGGGCATGAGTTGTTGCCCTACGGCCAAATCCCGCCCGGCACGCCCTATGGCGGAGGCCAGGCGATCCTCATCGATCGCGAGCGGGGGATCTTGCAGGGCGGCAGCGATCATCGCAAGGATGGCTGCGCCATCGGGTATTAGCGGAACATCGCGGCTTTCCACCGCCCAAGTTAGGCTCCCAGCCCGAGATAGCGCCGTTTCACCTCGTCATCGTGCCAGAGGCCCTCGGGCGACGAGGCGTGTACGACCCGACCACGGGAGAGCACGTAGACATAATCCGTGACCTGCAGTGCCAACGGCAGGTTTTGTTCTACCAAGAGGATCGACAGCCCGCTGGCTTTGAGGTCGGCGACCGCCCTCCCGACCTCCCGCACCAGCAGCGGCGCTAATCCTTCGGTGGGCTCATCCATCAACAACAGGTCGGGGTTGGTCATCAGCGCCCGGCCGATCGCCAGCATCTGCTGTTCTCCGCCGGATAGCCTCCCCGCCCGGCTGTCGGCGCGCTCCCGCAAACGTGGAAAAAGATCCATGACGCGCTCGAGGGTCCACGTGCCCGCAGCCGCTTTGGCGGCCACAGCGAGGTTCTCGCGCACCGTCAGGCTGGGAAACACCCGGCGGCCCTGAGGCACCAGCCCGATGCCGAGACGCACCGCACGGTCGGCAGGCCAGCCGGTGATGTCGATGCCTTTGAAACGCACCCACCCCTGACGCGGCGCGGTAAAACCGATAATGGAGCGGATCAGCGTGGTCTTGCCCATGCCGTTCCGCCCCAAGATCCCTACTACTTGCCCGGCCTGTACTCGCAGGGAAACCCCTTGCAGGACATAACTGTCGCCGTAGTAGGTGTGGACGTCCTGTACGTCTAGCATCATTCACCGCCCAGATAGATCTTTTGCACCAACGCATCCGCCCTCACGTCCGTCGCCAGGCCGTCGGCGATGACTTTGCCGTAGTGTAAAACGGTAATGCGATCGCTCAACTCGAAGGCCACGTCCATATCGTGCTCGATGACGAGGATAGTGATAGCGGCATCCAGCCGCTTCAACAGGCCAGTGATGAGGTTGGACTCCGCTGGCGACAGACCCGCCGTCGGTTCGTCGAGCAGCAACAGCTTGGGACGGCCGGCTAAAGCCAGGGCGATTTCCAGCTGGCGCTGTTCGCCGTGGGACAGATGCCGGACGGTCTCCCCAGCCTTGCCCGCCAAGCCTACGGCCTCCAGCACTGTCTGCGCCCGCTCGAACAGGGCCGGATAGCGATGCAGGGGTCGGTGCAGGTGGAATTTGATGGGCGTCAAGGCTTGCCCCGCCAGCAGGCAATTCTCCAACACGGTGAGGCGCGGAAACAGGTTGGTGATCTGATACGTCCGCGCCAGCCCAAGGGCGGCGCGGCGGTGCGACGGCAGCCTCGTGACGTCCCGGCCGAAGAGCACAATGCACCCGGCCGTCGGCGGCACCTCGCCACTGATCAGGCTGAACAAGGTCGTCTTCCCAGCGCCATTGGGGCCGATGAGGGCCCGACGCTCGCCGGCCATCACCTGCAAGCTGACGTCGTCTACCGCCCGCAGGCCGCCGAAGGTCTTTGAGACGTTTGCGAGGCTCAGGGCAATGGGTGGCTCAGGGCGCATCTCACGCCCATCTCATTGGCAAAAGTGGCATGGAGGGAAATCCCGGCTGTAGACCGGTTGCTTCAAAAATTCCTCTGGCGGGTACTTCCAGAACTGGGACACCGCCGGAAACGTGTGGATCACGGTGTTCCACAATTCGCCCTCCTTGCGCTCGACCTTGCGCACGTAGATATTCTGGATCGGATTGCCGTAGGCGTCGAGCTTGATGGGGCCGCGAGGAGCATCGGGGATCTCCACCTTGCGTAGCGCGGCAAGAAAGCGCTCGCTGTCCTCGACCTTGCCGCCGATGCTCTGCGCCGCCTCGTTTATCCATCGTCCGGCGGTGTAGGAGGTTTCGGAGTAGTAAGAAGGGACCTTGGCGAATTTCGCTCGATACGCTTTGACGAAGCGCTGGTTTTCTGGCGTCTCCAGCGCGGCGCTATAGATCAGCGGGCTGATGCCGTCGAGCGCTTCATCCCCAAGAGCCGGGAGCACGAACTCGTCGAAGGTCGTGCCGCCGCCGATGAGCGGCAGACGCTCCTTCAGGCCCGCATCCTGATACTGCTTCGGGAAGCGCAACGCCGAAGCAGCTACCATCAGGGCGAAGACTGCGTCAGCATCGCGGCGGATCTGGGCCAGATAAGGCGCGAAATCGGTGGTGCCAAGCGGAGGCCATAGCTTCTGGATGATCTGGCCGCCGGCCTCCTCAAAGGTTTTCTGGAAGCCTCCCACCACCTCCCAGCCGAAGGCATAGTCGATGGCGATCACAGCGATTTTTTTGTAGCCAAGCGTGTTATACACCCACTCGCCGAAGGGGTGCGAGGGTTGACTCGAGGTCCAGCCGGTGCGCACGACCCACTTGGCGGGCTTGCGCTGTGTCAGGTCGTCGGCGGCAATGATCGGGTAGAGCATGGGGACCTTATATTCATCGACGCGGGGCGCCATGGCGTAGCCGATGTGCGCGAAGACCTCCCCCATGAGAACTTGGACTTTATCGCTCTCCACCAGCTTGCGCAGCTTCGTCAGCGCCACATCCGGTCTGCCCTGCGAATCCTCGACGATCACTTCCACCTTGCGCTTCGCCATCTGCTGACCGATTTCCTCAAGGTACATCATGAGGCCATTGACCATGTCTTTGCCGACGGCCGCCGCACCTCCCGTCATGGGGGTGATGACGCCGATCTTGATCGGTCCAGGCTGTGCGGCTGCGGGGCTCCCGCCAAGCCAGCCCATGAGCGATAACACTACGAGGCTCGCCGCCAAGAATGGCTTTATCATCTTCTCACCCTCCCTGGTCTGCTTGACATTCCGTCTCCTCAGCCCTTTGGCAGAAAGGCCGATCACTGTCGTAGCTTGAGCGGCGGCGAGGGCGGCCTAGCACCACGCAGTGCCTGCTGTATGCCCCCAATGATGCCTTCAGGAGTGTACATGATGGTCAAGATATAGACTGACCCCAGGATCAACAGCCAACGGTGTGTGTAGACGCTGACGAGATTCTTCAGGAACACGATAAGTCCCGCCCCCACCGCGGGGCCGAGGAGGCTGCCCCGGCCCCCGAGCGCCACCATGAGGAGCACCTCCACAGAGGTGGCCAACTCGACATCCGTGGGACTGACGAAGCCCGTGTAATACGCCCACAAAACCCCGGCAAAGCCGCCGAAGGCGCCGGCGATGACGAAGCCGACATATTTCTGCAGCCAGACATGATAGCCCAGCGTGCGCATGCGCGACTCGCTCTCGCGGATGCCCACGAGTGTTTGGCCAAAGGGGGAGCGGACGATCACCCGCAGCAATCCATAGGTGAGCAGAAAGCCGGCAAGGGCCACGTAATAGAACGGTGGCGACTGGACGCCGAGCCCTGGCACGACGAGTTCCAGACGTGGGATGCCGGCGATGCCGTTATCACCTTGCGTCAGGGAGACCCAGCGCTGGGCTAGTCCCCACACCACCATGCCGAGGGCTAAGGTGATCATCAGAAAGTAGACCCCCGTGGCGCGCAGCGCCACCAGGCCAAAGATGGCAGCCACCCCCGTGGCCAGCACAACGCCCATCGGCAGGGTGACCCAAAAGCCGGCGCCATACTGCGTGGTGAGGATGCCCACACTGTATGCCCCGATCCCTAGATAAGCCGCGTGTCCCAACGACGCTAAGCCCGTATAGCCTAAGAGCAGATCCAGGCTCATGGCGACAATGGCGTAAATCAAGGCCTGGGTCAGCAGCGAGAGCACATAGGAGGAGAGGCCGAATGGGGCGATGACGAGCCCGATCAACGCCATCCCGACCGCGATCTGAGGCATGCGTTGGCGCATCTGATGCCCCCGTTACCCCCGTCCGAAGATCCCTGTCGGTCGCACCGCCAGGATCACCGCCATGGGGACAAACAGCGTGAAGTAAGAAAGTTCTGGGAAGAGGGCCTTACCGAAGTTGTCCAGGAGGCCGACGAGCAAGCTACCGATGATCGCGCCCTTGAGGCTTCCCATGCCACCCACGATCACCACCACGAAGGCGTAGGGCAGGATCTCGAAATCGGCCCCAGGATAAACCCCCACGAATCCACCCGCCACCACCCCAGCCACCGCCGCAAGCAGCGCCCCAAGGGCGAAAACGGCCATGGAGATCAGGCGCACATTGATCCCCACCCCACGCGCCATCTCGGCATCATCCACCGTGGCGCGGATCATCGCCCCGATTCGCGTCTGCTCCAGGACGAGCCATAGGATGACAGCCACCGCCAGGGCGACGGCGATGATGAACACGCGGTAGACTGGGAAAAAGAAAGGCCCGATTCGATAAGATCCCGACAGCACCGCTGGCGTCGGGATGGTATAGGGTTCGCCGCCCCACACCACGAGACCCAAGTCCTGAAAGATCAACGCCAGTCCCATGGTGGTGAGCACCTGTCCGAGCTCCTGTCCACCTAGATTTTTGAGGAAAACGCTCCACTCGCCAACGCCCAGGAGCGCGATGGCCACGGCGCCTGCGATGATGGCGAGGATGTAGAGATCGGTCTGCCAGATCGTGGTCAGCCCCACGTAGCCCCCCAGCAAATAGTAAGAGCCGTGGGTCATGTTGACGATGCGCATCAGGCCGAAGATCAGCGAGAGGCCTCCGGCCAGAAGAAAGAGCAGAGCGCCGTATGAGACCCCGTTGAAGATCTGGATGATCCAGAACTCCATGTCGTACACCTTTGACGCAGAACACCCCAAAGGAGCTGGGGAGGAGCCGATGGTTATGCCTGCACGGCGCCGTGGCCGGTGAGCATGCGCCAGCGAAGCTGGGCTCCGCCGCTGGGTCAAAGACCTCGTACCTGTCCGAAATGGCCCTTGCTTTTACTCGAGAATCGTCACCCGCTTGATGTAATCCAGCTGAGGGAAATCCTTCGCGAGGTAGGTATTGCCTTCGGTCTGGATGCGTGTCTGATTGGGGCCTTTTCCCTGAGGCGCCCCTTCGCCATAGCCGGCATAGAGTTGGTCGACCACCTGCATGCCCTCAGTGACACGTCCAAACGGCGCGAATCCCATACGATCCAGCCGAGAATTGTCGCCGTAATTGATGAACAGCTGCGTGGTCCGGGTGTTCGGCCCCGCCGTCGCAAATGTGATAAAGCCCCGTTTATTGCTCTGTTTCACGGGGTCATCTGGAATGCGCTGCTCCCGCCACACGGCCGACACTTTGGGATCGCCGTTGATGCCGAATTGTGCCATAAATCCGGAGATCACCCGGAAAAACCGCACATCGTCATAAAAACCGTTCTTCACCAGGTTGTAAAAGCGGTCGGCGCCGTTGGGAGCCCAGTCTCGCTGTACTTCGACGACAAAGTCGCCCTTGCTGGTTTCAAACTTGGCTTGAAACGTGGTCGGTGCGGTTTGGTTCATCGCTTCGCTCCTAGGGTTGAGGAGAGGAGAGTTTGGGCCTTCGCCAGCGGAGGCGATGGCCGCCATCATCAACGCGGCCAGTATGACAACCAGTTCTTGCCTGATGCCTCGTCTCATGCGCTGCTCCCCTCCTGTCGCGGTTCCTGTGACGTCATGTCTCGCAATGCTGTAGGTAGCCCCCTCGCCAGCGAGGTCCCCCTCCCAGGTGGCCGCGGATTTATGCGACTCGATACTTCTCGACGAACTGGCGGTTCAAGGTCACCCCGAGACCGGGGCGGTCCGGAATATACATCAGACCCTGGCGAATCACCGGTGACTCCTGCACCAGCTCGTGCAGCATCGGGTTGAACCCCAGGGAGTATTCTAAAATCGTGCAGTTGGGGATAGCGGCCGCCAATTGTAACCCTGAATAGAACAGCAAAGCGGAGCCCCACAAGTGCGGCGCCACAGTCAGCTGGAAGGCACCGGCCATGGCGGCAATGCGCATGGCCTCGGTGATACCTCCCATAATGGCCAAATCGGGCTGTAGGATATCGACCGCGCCCAGGCTGATCAGGTCGCGGAAATCGAAACGGGTGAACTCGCTCTCGCCGCTGGCGATGGGGATGTCCGTGCTGGCGCGGACTTCGGCTTGGCCGGCTTTATCATCGGCGTTGACCGGCTCCTCGAACCAGGCCAGATCGCAATCCTCGACCTTACGGGCGAAGCGCTGTGCCTCGCGCACGCTGAAGGTGCCATGGGCGTCCACCATGATAGCGACCTCCGGTCCGAGGGCAGCTCGAGCCGCCTGCACGCGGGCGGCCGAGTTGTCGACGGTGCCATCCATGACGCCGACGCGCATCTTCACGGCGCGGAAGCCGCCGCGCTCGATGTAGCTTTGCAACTGGGCGCCAATGCTTTTAGCGTCAGCCCAGCCGCCGCTGGCATAGGCCGGCAGGGCATCCCGGCACTTGCCGCCCAGCAATTGATACACCGGAACTTGCAACGACTTCCCGAGGATGTCCCAGAGCGCCATGTCGATGCCGCTGATGGCAGAAATCGTCAGACCCCGCCGCCCCAGCACGGGAAACCCACGACCCCGGCTCAAGGCATAGTGGGCGCGAGTGCCGTTGTACATCTCCTCCCACAGCGCGGTGATCTGGCGTGGATCGCGCCCGACCAAGAGGGGCGTGAGTTCTTCGCGAATGGTGGCCAGCAGGGCGTGATTATCGCTGGCGCTGCCCACCTGCGCCTTGGCCTCGCCGTAGCCTGTGATGCCGGCGTCGGTGTGAACCTCGACCAGGGTCATGTCGAAGGTGGTGAGGCGCCCGAAATCGCTGACATGTTGCTTGTCTTCAGGAATGGGATAACGCAGCCACGTGGCGTTGATGTCGGTGATTTTCATGCTGTTCCCCGGCTTTTCTTGCGAGGTCGATAGACAAAAGCCGCCAGGCGATCGTACACGCCCAAAACTGGGCCTTGCCTGGCGGCTTCTTGAGTGCGCTGCCGATGGCCCTACTTGAACATGGAGTATTGGATCTCCTTGGCGGTGATAAATTCCAACAATGCCGGCGTCCCTTCCTGGGTTATCTTGATGGCGCGTTTGATGGCCGGCACGATCTCGGCCGGTTGCGTCACGCGCTCGCCATAGCCGCCGAACGCCTTGGCCATGTCGGCGTAATTGCCTGAGATGTCGGTGCTGCGATACTTCTCCGTGGCGACTTTCATGATCGGCAACTCGATGGCCATGGAGAAATTGTTCATCAGCACGCTCAGGATCGGGATGCGCTCCCGCACCGCCGTTTCGAAATCCATGCCGGTGAAGCCGATGGCGGCGTCGCCCCATAGATTGATGCAGAGTTTGTCGGGGGCGGCCAGCTTCGCACCCATGGCTAACCCCAGGCCGTAGCCAAGCTGTGTCGTCTTACCCCAGCCGATGTAGCTCAGCGGCGTCACGCATTGCCAGAACGGAGAGAGCTGATCGCGCGGGCTGCCGGCATCGTGGGTGATGATGGTATTGGCCACATCCACCGTGTGCATCAGATCCCAGATGACGCGATAGGGTGAGAGCGGCACCTCACTGGAGGTGAGCTTCGGGAGCCACTGCGCCATCCATTCCTCCTTGACCTTCTTGATCTCACCGGCCACCGGGCCGCCATCCCGCTTGGCCTGGCCCAAGCGGTCCTTGACCTCGGCGACGAGCGCTTCCAGGGTCAGCTTGGCGTCGCCGATCAAGGCGTAATCGGCGCGCAGGTCTTTATTCAGGTCGGCGGGATCGAGGGTGGCGTGAATGATGGTCTTGCCCGCGGGCATCGCCACGCCATAGTTGGTCGTGGCGAAGCTGCAGCCGATGCCGAAGATCACATCGGCGTTGCGGAGGAACTCAAAGACCGCTTTGGGCATCGAGCGACCGCCCGAGCCGAGCGACAACGGATGGGTTTCCGGGAAGGCGCTCTTGCCTTCCAGGCTAGTGGTCACGGGCGCGGCCAGGAGTTCCGCTAATTCGCGCAACTCCTCCCAGGCTTGGGCATAGTGCACCCCCTGCCCGGCATAGATCACTGGCCGTTGGGCTTCGACCAGCTGGCGCGCCACCGCGCTCACGGCCTGGGGGTCCGGTGCCGTGCGCGTCACCACCACGGGCTGGTAATCGAAAGGTTCGGGCACGTCCTCGGCGAAGACGTCGGTGGGGATCTCCACCACCACCGGACGCGGGCGTCCGTTACGCACCTGCGTAAAGGCGCGGCGCAGCGCATGCGGGATGACGTCGGCGAAGGGGACCTGCTCGATCCACTTGGCGATGTGCCGGAAGTTCAAAAAGGCATTGAAGTTCGGCGGGATATTGGTGAGTCGGCGCGGGTAGCCGCCCGGGAATACCACGATGGGGACGGAATCGGCATAGGCTTGTGCCACGCCGCCGAAGGCGTTTTCCGTGCCCGGTCCATGCTGCATGGCGAAGACGCCGACGCGCTTGCCCGACGACACCCGACTATAGCCATCGGCCATGTGTAAGCCGGTACGCTCCTGGCGGATGATGATGGTGCGGATATCGGCGACGGCGGCGGCCTCGATGATGGGGTTGACCGGGTAGCCCACCAGGAACTCCACGCCCTCGCGTTTCAGAATTTCTGCTACCGCTGCGGCACCCTTCATACCGACCCTCCTTTATGCCCTGCCATGCTCACTGCTTGGTCCTCGACCCGGCTGAGCCATCCCATCCATGCGCCCATGGCGCTCCTGCGCCATCGGAAGTGGTAGAAACTTGGTATGACGCTATAATGAGTGAGTCACCCTTGTCAAGGAAAATGCCATCCCGGCATCACGCGGCATTTCCGCCAGGCTATGGCTTGGTCGCAAATCCCGGCGTAGGACGCCGGGAGATCGGCGCGATGAGGTGCAAGGAGGTGATATGTTGCCAAGCCGAGCGCATGTGCTTAACTTGCCCTGTTGGATAGTCGCCTTGTGCAGTCTGCTCGTGTGGCTCCCGACAGGGCGCATCGATGGCGCCACCCTCCCCCTGGAGCAGATCAAACTGCCGCCTGGATTTCGGATCGAGATCTACGCCAGCGGTGTGCCCAACGCGCGCTCGATGACGCTGAGTCCGAATGGTACGTTGTTCGTCGGCACGCGCACGGAGGGCAACGTCTATGCCATCGTCGATCGGAACGGCGATCACAAAGCCGACGACGTCATCACCATTGCCCGGGGGTTGAACATGCCCAACGGCGTTGCCTTTAGAGATGGAGCGCTGTATGTCGCTGAGGTCAGGCGCATCCTGCGTTACGACGACATCGAGGCGCGCCTGCAGACTCCCCCCAAGCCAGGGGTGGTCAGCGATGCCTTCCCAGGCGATCGACACCATGGCTGGAAGTTCATCCGCTTTGGCCCCGATGGCATGCTCTACGTCCCCGTCGGGGCGCCGTGTAATATCTGCGAACCCAACCCCGATCGCTATGCGGTGATCACCCGCATGCGCCCCGATGGCTCGGGATTAGAGCCATTTGCCCGGGGTGTGCGCAACACCGTGGGGTTCGACTGGCATCCCGACACGCAGGAACTCTGGTTCACCGACAACGGGCGCGACTGGATGGGCGATGACCTGCCACCCGATGAGCTCAACCGGGCGCCACGTTCCGGCCTGCACTTCGGCTATCCCTATTGTCACGGCGCCGACATTGCCGATCCCGAGTTCGGGGCCAAACGCCCGTGCTCGGCATTCACGCCTCCCGCGCAGAACCTCGGCCCCCATGTGGCGGCGCTTGGCATGCGCTTTTACACCGGTACCATGTTCCCGGGCGAGTACCATCACCAGATCTTCATCGCTGAGCATGGGTCATGGAATCGCAGCACGCCGATCGGCTATCGGGTGACGCTAGTCCGCCTTCAGAATAATCGCGCCGTCTCCTATGAAGTGTTTGCCGACGGCTGGTTACAAAGAGGCCGCGCTTGGGGACGGCCGGTGGACGTACTGGTCATGCCAGATGGCGCGCTGCTGGTCTCCGACGACCGCGCCAACGTGATTTATCGTATTAGTTATCGAGGATAACGCAGAGGAGAGCCGCCATGGACTATCGCGAACTGGGACGGACGGGGTTGCAGGTGTCGATGCTGGGGTTTGGCTGCGGCAACGTCGGCGGCCTGATCATTCGCGGCGACCATCAAGACCGTGTTCGGGCCGTCGCCCGGGCGATCGAGGCAGGGATCAATTACTTCGATACCGCCCCGTCCTACGGCGATGGGCAATCGGAGCGAAACCTAGGGCAGGTCTTGAGCGAACTCCGGGCCAACATCTATGTGGGGACCAAGGTGCGCATCAACTCGGAGGAGATGGGCGATCTGCGCGGCGCCATCGCCCGCTCGGTGGAGGCCAGTTTGCAACGCCTGGGGCGCGACTCCGTCGACCTGATCCAGCTGCATAACCACATCGCCCGTCAGCGGCAGACGGCGGACGCCACCCTCAGCGTTCAAGACGTGTTGGTCGACGTGGTGGGCGCCTTCGAGCAGTTGCAAGCCCAGGGCAAGGTGAGATTCTTCGGCATCACTGCTCTCGGTGAGACGGCAGCGCTGCACGAGGTGATCGACAGCGGTGCGTTCTATACCGCGCAGGTGTGCTTTAACCTGCTCAACCCGAGCGCTGGCTACCAAGTCTCTGCAGGGTTTCCGAGCCAAGACTACGGCCGTCTCATCGACCGTGCCGCCGAAAGACGGATGGGTTGTATCGGCATCCGCGTGCTGGCCGCCGGAGCCCTGTCCGGTGTCGAAGCGCGTCATCCCATTGCCGTTCCCAGCGTGGCGCCGATCGGCACGGGGCCGGACTACCAGACTGATGTGCGGCAGGCGCACAAGCTGGCGTTTCTGGTCGAAGAGGGGCATGCCAAGAGCTTGATCGAGGCGGCCATGCGCTTTGCCTGGAGCAAACCCGGCCTGTCCACGGCCTTGGTCGGCTTCTCCAGCCTCGAGCATCTGGAAGAGGCCTTGGCTGCCGCCGCCCGTGGCGGTCTTAGCGCCGAGACGCTCAACCGTCTGTCCCAGGCGTGGCAGAGGTTCAGCGCCTAGCGCTTTTGGTTGCGCATCGGCGACACGGTGTGTATGATGGCCGCAAGCACCACGTTGTTGGGAGATGCGCAAGAGTGCCGATGACCGAGGAGAGCTAGCGATGAGCTCCGCCAACCTGCAATCGAACACGTTTGAGGTCAGTGATACCGCGGAGGCGATCGAATTTTACTATGACAAAGGCTGGACGGATGGCCTGCCGGTCGTGCCGCCGACTGAGGCGAGCATTCGCGCCATGCTCGATGCGGCTGCACTGGACCCCGGACAGGAAATCACCTACATCGAGAACCGTCAGGTCAGCGTCACCGCCGAAAAAGTGGCCATCAACGCCGTGATGGCTGGCTGTAAGCCGGAATACATGCCGGTCGTAGCGGCAGCGGTCGAAGCCCTGGGCGATCCGCGTTACGGCTATCATGGTCCGGCAACCAGTACGGGGGGATCGGCGGTGTTCATGTTGGTGAATGGGCCGATCGCCCGCGAGCTGGACATCAATTGCGGCGACAATCTCTTCGGTCCCGGCTGGCGGGCGAACGCTACCATCGGACGCGCCGTGCGCTTGGTGATGCGCAACGTCATCGGTACGCTGCCGGGCAAACTCGATCGCAGCACGCTCGGGCACGCCGGCAAATATACCTACTGCATCGCCGAGAACGAGGCCGAGAGCCCTTGGCCGCCGGTGCATGTCGAGCGCGGTTTCCGCCCGGAACAGAATGCCGTGACCATCTTCGCGGCGTTGGCGCCGCATCAGGTGTACAATCAGCTCAGCAACACCGCCGAAGGGGTCCTGACCACTATCGCCGATAACATGCGCATCTCCGGCAGCGTGACCTCACAGCCGCAATATGTGGTCGTCATCGCTGGCGAGCATATGCGCGTTATCGCCGACGATGGCTGGTCAAAGGCCGATATCAAGCGCTTTCTCTTCGAGCATACGCGGAATAGCCTCGCCCATTTGAAGCGCACCCACCGCGTCGCTGGCCCGGTGCAGCCGGAAGATGAGGCCACGATGCGGCCCCTGGTGCAGGCTCCGGACGATATCCTGGTGGTGGCAGCTGGGAGCAAGGCCGGGGCATTCTCGGCTTTCATACCCGGCTGGGGTGGCAAGAATGCGTCGCAAAGCGTTACCAAAGAGATCCGTCGGCCCTAACCGGCGGAGTATCCGGGGCGTCGGTATCGACAAAGGAGGAAATGATGGACAAACGGATCCGGGTTTTCGACCCCACAACCACACCGAAGGAGCAGGCCTTGCGCTATGCTCCCCGGCCGACAACGCTGCAAGGCAAAAAGGTCGGCTTGGTGGAGAACACCAAATATAACTCCGATAAATTGCTCCTCAAAATCGGTAAGATCCTGGCAGACGAATATGGCGTGATCGGCGTCTTGTTGCGACGTAAGCGCAACGCCGGGGTGCCGGCCCATGAGGAGATCATCAACGACATCAAAGCCGAGTGCGACGTGGTGATCGCTGGGGTGGGAGACTGAGGCTCCTGCAGCTCGGGCAGTGTGCTCGACGGCATTCTGTTTGAAAAACGTGGTGTCCCCGCCGCCTCCATCGTTACCGACGTCTTCGAAGCCACTGGACGGGCCATGGCGGAAGCATGGGGAGTGCCAACTTACAAATTCTTAGCGATGCCCCATCCGATCGCCAACCTCACCGAGGAAGAGTTAGAGCAGCGGGCCCGCGAAATCGTGCCGGACATCGTCGATATCCTGCTGGGCAAGAACCTGCCCAACTAATGTCCTGCACATTGAACGACGGCCGGGGGCCGAGTTCCCTCGGCCGCGCCATCGGATTCAGGCCCCCCCACCCATCATGGTGGCGAGTCGTTAGTGCTCATCATAGTGCTCGCCTGCCATCAAGGCGGCAAAGCGCTCCCGGCAGATCTTAATAAAAGCTTGGCTGTAGGGCGGCAACTTCTTGCCTTGGAGATAGGCGATGGCCCACGAGCGTTTCAAGCCCGTGCGTCCCAACGTCAGTGCCTTCACCCGATGGCGTCGGAGATCTTCCCGAACGACCCAGGGTGGCACTACGGCGATGCCCAGACCGATCTTGACCATCTCAGTCACGGCCTCGGCCTCGCGTACCTCCATAGTTTCAGGCGGAGTGGCGTGCTCTTGAGCCAGACGATGCAGCAGCAGTTGATGCGTCTGGCTCGCCTTATTGTAGGTGATCAGCACTTGGGTGGCTAACTCCTCCCAACTCACCCGCCGTCGCTTCGCCCAGGGATGCGCTGCTGGGACGATCACGAAGAGCTCGTCGGTAGCCAAAGGTTCGACGATCAAGCCGCGCACCGGAGGGGGGGTGACCATAATGGCGACGTCCAAAATCCCTTCTAGCAGATGCTGTACCGCTTCGCCTGTGTAATCGGCCGCCACACTCAATTCGACGCGGGGATATTCCGCCTTAAACTCCTGTAATAGCCGCGGCAGCAGCAGGTAGCAGCTATAGCCTGCCGAGCTTATGCGCAAGCGTCCTCGCCCCGGATCCTGCAATTCGAGGATGGCCTGACGGGCGTCGGCCAACTCTCGCAGCACGGTAGTGGCATGTGTCAACAGAATCTCCCCAGCTTGTGTCAAGACGATGCGTTTGCCGATGCGCGCAAACACCTGAACCCCGAGCTGATCCTCCAGCGTCTTGATCTGGTGACTGAGCGCCGACTGGGTTAGGTTGAGGATCCGCGCCGCTTTGGTAAATCCTCCGGCGCTGAGCACCGTAGTGAAAGCGACGAGATGGCGGATCTCAGGATACTCCATGGGAACTCCTTTCGGTTGCACCTCTCTCCAGATTCATGCGCATTGCCGTTCATCATGAAAACTTACCATGACACGTGTGAGTCATCAAATGCACTGCGGCCCGAGCGTGTCCGTCAAGTGCGGCGATGCCTGCTTTACATCGATTATTCTGCCCTTTGGGAGCAGGCCGATGTGCGCGTTGCTGTGTACAGCGCTGCCACATCCCCCCGTTGCCTCTTGGACTGATAACGCGCTCGTGCTATACATGACGAGAGGTCTAAAGCATTGCCTTGCTAAACTCGTGTCCAATCGAGATGACCGAACCATGTCCTTCGAGGGCTATGTATGATGATTCCAGCTGATGATCCGCGACGGCCGATGTACGACGAAATCTGGCAGCGCCCTGCGCTCATCCGCCATCACCTTGATGAGCTCGATGACCTCGTGCGCTCGACGTTGCCTCGCGACGCCTGCCAGCGATGGACGCGCGTGTTATTGACGGGCTGCGGCGACTCGTATTACGCTGGCTTGGCCACTGAATTGGCTTTTGAGACCTGGACCGGTTTGCCTGTGGACGTTCAACCTTCGCTCTTTGGAGGGCGGTATGCGATCCCGGCGATGACGCCGCCGGCGGTGGTCTTCAGCGTGTCGCATTCGGGGCGGGTTTCGCGCACCATTGAGACTGTTGCCCTGGCGCAAGCGCTGGGCTTGGATACCGTGGCAATCAGCGGCAACCCCGGCAGCCCAATCACCCAGGAAGCTCGTTGGGTCCTAGCTCGCAAACTTGCGGTGGCGGGGCAGACGCCTGGAGTGCGTTCGTACACGCAGGCACAGCTGCTTCTCCTGCTCGCCGCCCTCTACATCGGCGAGTGTCGCGGGGTCTTCGAGCGTTCTCAGGCCGTGGGCGTAAAAGACCAATTGCGGCGGACAGCTGATAGTTTAGAGGCAGCTTTACCCCGAACAGACCGCCTGGCCCGAACGTTGGCAGAAGCCTGGGTCGATGCCACCCAGTTCCTCATCGTCGGCGGCGGGCCCAGTTACGCCAATGCCTTGTTCTCGGCGGCAAAGCTCGTCGAAGCCTGCGGCGTGAACGCTATCGGCCAGGAACTCGAAGAGTGGGCGCATATCCAGTTTTTCCTGCGCAACCCACACCTACCGACGCTGCTCATCGCGCCTCCCGGACGCTGCTATGACCGGGCGCTGGAATTGGCCAGCGTTATGCAGAACCTGGGAGGATCTGTGATCGCCGTAGGAAGTTGGGAGGATTCCAGGCTGCCATCGCTGGTCACGCATTATTTCGGCATAAACGGAGAGAGTGAGGAAGCGCTCTCGCCTCTCGTGACTTCCATGCCGGTGGAATGCTTAGCTTGTCATCTGGCGCAGATTTGTGGAGAGCGCTTCTTCCGTGCTGACGGGCGTGGCACAGGAGTGGGACGAGATCGCATCGCCAACAGCCGCATCATCCGTAGCCCAGCAGAGTTGACTTCGCCGCGCAGAGGAGGTTTATAGGACAATTCATCCACGAGCATATCCGCCTGTGGAGAGGCATGGCCTCAAGCCTCGTATAGATACTACTTACTCACGCGCTCGATGTATTTCTTGTCCGAGGTATCGACGCGAATGACGTCGCCACGTTCAATGAACACCGGCACCTGGACCACCAAGCCCGTCTCCAAGGTGGCCGGCTTGGTGGTGCGCGTGGCCGTGGCGCCCTTGATGCCGGGCTCTGTTTCCATGACTTCGAGATCCACGGTCATGGGCAGCTCAATGCTGACGGGTTTGCCCTCGTGGAAATCGATTGTGATACGGGAGTTCGGTTTTAGAAACGGCAGCGCCTCCTCGATGACGTCCCGACCGAGGTAGACCTGCTCGTAGTTCTCGGTGTTCATAAAGCAGAATTGGTCGCCATCCTGATACAGATATTCCATTTCATGCTGTTCGAGCACCGCGCGGTCGATGCGATCTTCCGAGCGGAACCGATTATCGATGATCGCTCCCGTTTTGAGATTGCGCAGCTTGGTCTGGACCATGCCGCGCCAGTTGCCGGGGGTGACATGGTGAAAGCTCACGACCTGGTGTAATTCCCCGTTATGGATGATGACCATCCCTTTTTTGATTTGCGTTGCCGGAATCATGGGCGTACGTCCCTCCTTAGTCTGAGCTATGATCATGGCGACAGCGGCCGGAGAGTAGTGCCCAGCATGTAGCGCTATTAGCAGAAAGGGTGAGAGATGATTGCAATGTACCGGATGGGACTCCCATCCCCCACCTTTGGGAGATGAAGGATGGGAGGAGTTGGGTCACGCGCTTCCTCATGAAGCTACGTGACGCCGGGCCCAATGGACGGCGATCAGAGCGTCATCGCCGCAATAGGGCAGTCAGATCAAAGCCTACAGCATTTCTCTCGCTACATGGCGCGTTTCTTGGCGCGTGTCGGTCGAGCGGGACTTCCCGGTGCCACTTCAACTGTTTTCGATACATCTCCCGGGCTGCCCGCGTAGTGGATCATCACTCGATCCCCCGGTTTAACCTCCGAGAGGCTCACTGTCTTCCCTGCACGGCTCAGGGTGGTTTTGGCATCGATCTCGACCGGGATTTCCTCGGCGTCTTTCCCCGCTCCCATGCGCATCACCAGGAAACCGACGCTAGGGTCTACCGATACCACAGGTCCTCGCAGAATCATTTCAGGGGCGCCGACACGGCCCGTGATCTCCCGCTGACCGGATGATGCCCTGCCATGCCTGGCCGCATCGGCGATGCTGACCAACCCCACCATCAAACCCGCACAGGCTATGAAGACGGCCACTTTCCGGAAGCTTGCCATACATTGACCTCCTTGCATGATCATCCTCCACTCCAGCCAACGTGCCGACCTTCAAAGCAAAAGCTTGGATTCACGCACCCTTTGATATCTCTCGTCGCTAATGAGGCGCTATCCTCCGACCGGTCGTCGGGAATATAGCAAGTCGTGGGCCTGATGTCAACCGAATCCCCACCCCTGAGGGCGCCGAGGTTGGGTGCTCGGCGCCCTGCGGCCGCAAATGGCACGCTGACCATCGAGCGCTCATTCGTCATGGCCTGGGGTTTACCTGCCCGCCCTTGTGGCCTGGTTATCGGCTTGAAAAGCACCCGAGTGCATGCTAGAGTTGGGGGGCTTCACGGGCGGTACCATGATCTCTAGATGCTCGCGAGGCGAGATGGATAGAACGACGGAAGGAGGTAGATTGACGATGCCCGCATTTGTCAAAGTGGCAACCATCCATGAGTTGGCCCCTGGGGAAGGCAAGCTGGTCGAGGTGAACGATAAGCGCATCGCCCTGTTTCACGTCGGCGAGCGGTATTATGCTATCGATGAGGTCTGCCCCCATCGCGGCGGTCCTCTGTCGGAAGGTGACCTGGAGGGACAGGCGGTGGTCTGCCCCTGGCATGGGGCGCGCTTCGATCTCACTACAGGCGCAGTCACGCGCTTTCCCGCCGCCAGCGGCGTCACGACGTACCCCGTACGAGTGCAGGGCGAGCAAATCGAGATTGCTCTGTAGCCACGACTGTCCATGCCGTGTGGTCGGTACATCCTGATGAACCATACGCTGGGCATGGCCTCTCTGAGGATCTGATAGGTCATGGCCAGCAGCGCACGCAATTCTGGCCACCTAGAAGGCACTTCCAAGCCAACCGGTTCGAGCCGGCACAGATGGCGATGCTGATCAACGCGGCAGAGTACTTTGTCGGGAGTTCGGCCATGCGGCTCCGATCGCAGAAAGCCCTGCGCCCAATAAGGTGGGATCAGCCAAATCGTCTGTCACGGAGAGGTGAGAGTCCGTTATCCCCGAGGGCCTCCAATCCTCCACATGGCCATGGAGACGCAGCGGATTGCGCCGTCGAGTGCTGCACTTCCTCCCTCAAGCAGCTCCCCCGCGTGGGGGGGCGATAAGGTTCGATGGTCGGTCATCGTTCGGTGTTTCGCAGTGCCTTGGAAATCTCGCTTACGATAAGCTCCTGCAGCTCAGCGGGTCGGGCAGCAGAATCGTCCCAAGGATGGCCTGATGGGAGACATTCCAAAAGGTGTACGGGTGGGCCGGCGCGACGCGCCGAAGCGGGGGGAATCGCCATGGTGGCGGGATTTGTGTTCGTCAAATGTGAACTGGGCAAGGTCGACGCAGTGGCGAACAAAATCGCAGAGGTCGAGGGGGTCTCCGAAGTCTACTCGATTTCGGGTACCTACGATCTGATGGCCAAAGTTTACGTCGAGCGGTATGAAGACTTTGCCACTGTTGTTCCACAATGGATTCATCATATCCCGGGTATCCGCGAAACTTCAACCCTCCTGACCTTCAATGCCTTCAAATAACCAGGAATTCACTGCGGCCCGCGAAAAGTCCTTGGAGGATGTGAGTATGCGATGGCTGTACGGCTGGAGAGTGTGGATGGGGATGCTTGTGGCGGTGACGGTCGTGGCTGGTTGTGCGGCTACTCCAGAGCAGCGAAGCACAGGGGAGGTCATCGACGACACCGCGATCACGACCAAAGTCAAGGCCAATTTACTGGCGGATCCCATGGTTAGCGCGTTTGCAATCAGTGTGGAAACCTCGCGCGGTGTCGTAAACCTGACAGGCATCGTAAACAGCACGGCAGAGCGCGATCGGGCTATCCAAATCGCCCAGGATGTAGGTGGTGTCAAGCGAGTGGACGCGCGCAATCTCTTCGTCAAGCGCTAGCCAATACTAAGCTCATGTCAGTGGCAGGGATGCTCTGTTACCTGAAACGCCAAACATGCCAGAGGATGGCTGATCGGTCGTCGTGCTCGCTGCGAGGGCGATGCTGGCAAAGTTAGAAGAGACGCCGGGCGGAACATCGGATAAATACAGCGACCACGCTCACGGAGCACTGGATCATCGTCGCTGACAGGGGCTAGGCCGAGGAGGAGGCCTATCTATCGCCTCCCCCCTATGGCATTTCGAGGGATACCCCTATCCTACTGCATGGATGCCATGAGTTGTTCCTTGCGCTTCTGCATTTGGGTGCTCAGACGGTCGATTTTATCTCCTAACGCCTCAAGCGCCTCTGGCAGTAGCTCATCTTCTTCCTCGCCGATGTGCTCTTCAACGCTCTCACGGAGTTCGTCGAACTTCTCATGGTATTGTGAGTCCACCGCCTCAAGCCCCCGAAATTCCGCTATGAGGGTGTCTACGGTATGATGGGCTTCCAGAGAGTCGGCCACGAGGTCTTTGCCCTCTGCTGCCAGCTTTGCCTCGACGGCTGGATAGAAGACCTCCTGCTCGAGTCGGCTGTGAACCTCCAGCTCATGGAAGATCTGATCGGCTAGAGCGGATTTCATTCGAGTGTACAGATGGAGCCAAGGCACCGGATGCCCGCCGCAGCCTGCCCGCGTGGCCCTGGGGGCGGGCATGACGATGATGAGGTCATTCCCGCGGAAGCGGGAATCCAGAAACCATACATGCAATCGAAAACCGCTCTAGGTCCTGTTTACGGGACGCCTGTGCTGCTGCAGCGTCATATTGCTCAAACAGGTTTTTCACTTTCGCATGATCGGACTTCAGCATCTCGATCGCGTTCATGCTGATATCCCTCCATCAGGGGACCTCTTCCGCCCCTTTTAAATGCTTATGATTGACCCGACCAGGACCTCCTTGGCTTCGCATCGTCTCCAGCTCTGCGGGCAGACCCCGGCCACAGATCTTCGCTCTTCCCCCGGAAATTCTTGGACGGTTAGATCGTTCACGCCGGCGCTCTTGCGTGTGTGGCTGTATCGGGATGATCTTAAGAACCACCGAGGGATGACGGTAAGATCCTTACCAAAGGAGCGCTGCAAAGCTGGATGGAAAATGCTGGGGTGGTATCACCTGGGCGTTTGATGGCAGCCCTCGCGAGATCCAGGAACAATTCCCAAGGTTAGCATCTGCAGGCGGGTAGTGGCGGGTCGTCGTTGGGGACGGTTGGGGAAGTCGACAACGGTTGAGGCGAGGTTTTCCTCACGGGCCATCCTGAGGATGAGTGGGCGGAGGGATGAGTCTTGCGATGCCCATCATCGCCGAAAAGAGCCGCCAAACGTCCATCAAAGCCGCGAGGATGCTGCTTTCTCAGATTGAGACTGAACCCTTTGTGCTCGTTCTCAAGATGAAACTGAGCCTAACTGAGGGGGATGGCTCATTTTGCGGCAGTCCAACCATGTGGTCCCTAGCTGCTTTACGCTAAGAGCCGATCTGATCTGGAGTAATACCCAACTGTGGTCTGCTCATCTGCGGGGGGGTATCGTTAGTTTGCACCTTGTGCTCGGTCCGCGCGCCTAAACGGCCACGCCGCTGTCACCATCGGGGAGAAAGGGAAAAGATGCATGAAGGCTTCGTTTTTTGGATGGCCCCACCGAGATTCGAACTCGGGTTTCTGCCGTGAGAGGGCAGCGTCCTTGGCCTCTAGACGATGGGGCCGGGCAGGATCAATGCGTGGCGCTGTGTCCGCGCCATGGAGCACGTTAGTACGGCGGCAAAGCTGAAGATTCCGGGGCAGGGATTCGAACCCCGATTCTACGGTCCAGAGCCGCATGTCCTGCCTGTTGGACGACCCCGGAGAATGCTTTGCCGAGGCCTAGGATGCCGGCCGAATGCTGGTACTTTATAGCGAAATGGCATCCATTCGTCAAGCACGAAAATCGTCCCAATAGATGGCAAGCTTTTTTCTTGACACAGACTTCTCGCCTCTGCTAGGTTGCGCCACGTCTTTTGATCGGGCCAAATGCCCGCAGGAGAGCGGTACGAGAAAAATGAGCGATATGATCGTGGAATCGGCACCGTGTGCGGGGGCAAATAGCGCGAAGTGGCGTCTTCCGTGCGGCAGTGAGCTGGTGCTGCCTATGCCCCACTAGCGCCGTCCCATTGGGCGAGGGCGGTCAGTCGGACGAGTCGCAAATCAGGAAACCCGCCTGTGGGGCTCAGTGGTCGCATCTTCGCGGATTTAGGAGGGGCGTGACCGCAACGCCATGAACACCCCCCCCGGATGTAAGGGTGGGGGGTTTTTTTTGAGGGTACGCCGATGATGCGTGGATTTATCCTAGTCGTTCTCGCTCTTTTAGGGACTGCAGACGGTAGCTTGGCAGTGGAACTGAACGAACTGGCAGAGATGTGGGGGCTTGCCCACGGGTTGCGATGGTTCGCGCGCGGCGGCCCCATTATGTACCCCATTCTGGCGTGTTCGATCATTGGCCTGGCGATCTTCTTGGAGCGCCTGGCCTTTTTGCGCCGCGAACATCTCCTCCCGGCCCGTTTTGTGAGGAATGTGACGCGGGCTTGGCAACGCGGTGAAATCGAAGTGGCCTGGCGTCTATGCGAGCAGTACGACGTGCCTTTAGCCCGAATCCTCCGCTCGGGATTGTTGAAAGCCAAAGAGGGCACGCAGGAAATGGAGCGAGCCATCGAAGCGACCGGCTCGCACGAGGCGGCAGTGATGGGTGCCAACCTGCGTTTCTTGGGCGCGATCTCAAATATCGCCCCAATGCTGGGCTTCTTGGGGACGGTTACAGGGTTGATCAGCGCTTTCAATGTGATTGCGCTGCATGGCACAGGGGATCCTAAGCTCCTCGCCGATGGAGTTTCAGAGGCCTTGATCACTACGGAATTTGGGTTGTTTGTGGGGATCCCGGCCCTAGGAGCATACCATTACCTGCGCGGGAAAGTGGAGCGACTGGTGCATGAGATGGAGGGGATCACCCTCGATCTTTTGAGCACGGTAGCGTTAGCCAAGCCCCAGCCCGGGGAGGAGGAAGCACTGTGAAGTTCCTCGGGGAATCAGAAGAGGACTACAGCATCAACCTGCCGTCGATGACTGATATTATCTTTCTGCTGCTGATCTTTTTTATGGTCGCCACGGTGCTGAAGGATACAACCCGCCGCTTAGAAGTGCAATTGCCGGAGTCGCGCAGTGGCGAGACGGCGGAAAGCCGGCCCTTGACGATCGAGATGGCGGCCGACGGCGCTATGTCGTTAAACGGTGAGCTCATCACCGAAGAACAGTTAGAAGAGCGCATCCAGGCGGCCGGCGCGTCGAATAGCCGACAAGCCGTGATCGTTAAGGCCGATAAGCGCTTGGCCTATGGGAAGGTTATCGAGGTCATGGGTCTCTGTCAGGCTGCCGGTATCACCGACATCGCGGTTGCCGTGAAATAACGCAGCCACGCGCGCAATCGGTGGTCAAATCTGCCACTATGTCTGAGCCCTACACCTCACATTGCGCCCTCGACTAGACCCTCACGTCATTCCTTTTACCGTAGACACCACCTTGCCATTGTTGGGCTAATCTTTCCGCTTGCTTATCTCTTCCTGCCTTTCCCACACGCGCTGCATGACCACACCACGATTCAGGCCCTCTAGGCGCCCTCGGCTTCTTGCTGAGATCATCCGTCATTCTGTCAGGCTGTACGTTAGTTTCTGTCTGAGCTATCAGGATCTCGGAAAGCCGACACCGGAAGCATGCGTCATGCTAATCTATGAAGCCGTGCGTTAGTAGTGCCGAAAGTTTGGGCAGGCTTATGCCAATCGGCTGTGCCGCGCGCATCCCAGACCCGGCGACAAGTGGCACGTGAACGAAGCGTTTTCTCCCACGACGGGGTGGACGTCAGTATTTGTGGGCCCCGGTAGCTCAGGACACGCGTGTGTTAGATAACTTGGCAAACCGCCTGCACGATGGGGCCGCTGCAAAAGAGCCGTTCCTCGGACTACCTAAGGGGTCGATCTACGTCCGGCGGGTCAAGGTGACCGATCGTTTAGGCAGCTACGGCACGGCGTAGCGGGAAATCCTGCTGGGCATCGAGCATGACTGCTCCATTGCTGTCCATCCGGACCGAGCTTGACAGCGACGGATGGGGCATGATACAGGGGAGCAGCCGCTGAATGGATGGGAAGAAAAGATTAAGGTACAAAAATCGGAGTGTGTCCATGCTTAGCGAGAGTTTGTCGCTAGAGGGAAAGATTGCCATTATCACTGGCTCTGGGCGTGGCCTCGGGCGCGCGATGGCTTTGGCCATGGCAGAGGCCGGTGCTGACATCGTCGTTACGGCGCGAACGCTGGGCGAAATCGAGGCTACGGGCAAGGAGGTGGAGGCCCGTGGACGTAGAAGCCTTGTCGTACCTTGTGATGTAACGAAAACGCCGGATGTGGAGGCCATGGTGGCCAAAGCGATCGAGACATTCGGCGCCATCGATATTTTGGTCAACAACGCAGGAGGTGGACGATCAAAACCAGTGTTAGAGATGACCGACGATGACTGGCACTGGGGCATCGATTTGAACCTCACCAGCACATTTCTCTGCTCGCGAGCCGTTGGGCGACATTTGGCAGAGCGTCAAAGGGGTAAGGTGATCAATATCGCGTCAGGCTGGGGGTACCGCGGACGTCGCAATAGTACCGCCTACTGCGCCTCGAAGGCAGCGGTGATCAACTTTACCAGAGCCCTCGCGGTGGAATGGAGTCGATATAATATCCAAGTGAACTGCATTGCTCCGGGATATTTCCCACTCAGGGAGGCCAAGGATGAACAGGAAGCGCGCGAACGTGCCGTGCGGATCAGCCGCATCCCGCTGGGAGGAGGCCATCCTGAGGATATCGGTCCTCTGGTGGTCTTCCTTGCTTCCGAAGGGGCGAACTATCTGACGGGTCAAACGATTCTCCTCGATGGCGGAGCTTTACTACCCTAGGGGTAAGCCTTTATGGTGTTTGAGCGCTTTCAATTAGCCGGCAAGGTAGCCATTGTCACGGGTGCGGGGCGCGGTGTTGGACGTGAGATGGCTGTGGTATTAGCAAGAGCTGGGGCCGATGTTGTGGTAAGTGCGCGTACGCCGAAAGAGCTTGCGGGTACCATCAACGCTATGCAACAGGTAGGGCGCAGAGGTCTGGCGGTGCCTGTAGATGTAACTGACTCCGGCGCAGTGAATCGTTTGGTTGACCGTGTAGTATTGGACCTCGGTGGCGTCGATATTCTGGTCAACAACGCCGGCGGAGAATTCGGAGCAAACAAGCCTGTAACCTCAATCCTCGATCAGGAATGGGAGCAGGTGCTTCATACCAATTTGACGGGCGCATTTTATTGTACAAGAGCCGTGGGACGGCACATGCTTGGTCGCGGGTGGGGTCGTGTAATCAATGTAGCCTGCGTATATGGTGTGCGGGGGAGCATTAATCATGCCGCCTACGCTGCTGCCAAGGGTGGGCTGCTGCAATTCACCCAAGCTCTGGCCTTAGAATGGGCCCGTCAGGGTGTGACCGTCAATGCGCTGGGGCTTGGTTGGTTTGAAGGGCAGGGCGAGTTGACGACGCAACCTGAAACCGTTGAGCGCCTTCAACGTGCCATTCCCGGGCGACGCCTTGGTCGCCCTAGTGATTTGGCGAGCGCTCTAGTGTATTTGGCTTCAGATGCTTCACGCTACTTAACCGGTCAAACTATTTGGTTAGATGGTGGGATTCTCTGTCGCTAGGGGGCCTAAGCTTGCTAGCTGGGCGAGGGAACAAAAAAGCCAGCAGATACCTGCTGGCTTTTTTGTTCCCTTAACAACTCAATACGAAAACAGCTTGTTCACTACCTTCAGGATGGTCAAGCCGGACGGCCGATTAGTACGGGTCAGCTGAGCGCGTTGCCGCGCGTACACCTCCCGCCTATCCACCTCGTCGTCTACGAGGGGCCTTCAGGGAGACCTCATCTAGGGGCGGGCTT